>JAEEGL010792629.1_pt1 | contig 25483 bp, 22 predicted proteins | sample 9134231 | NCBI WGS metagenome assembly JAEEGL01 (sample SAMN16246548, study PRJNA631951) | gut metagenome | biome: gut microbiome; feature: rumen; material: fiber-attached | host: Bos | place: Iran: Karaj | collected 2018-10
AACTTGCTGAAAAGGCAATTAGAGAAAAATACCCTAATACCAAAATAGGTATAATTGCGACAAGTTTTGGAGGTTATCTAACACTCTTAAGGCTTAGAAGATATCATAATAACTATTTTGCCATTATCCTTAAGTCTCCTGCGATTAAAATGGGCGAAATCTTAAGGCACTCTTTGACGGATGTTGAATTTCAATACTTCAAAAAGATGGGATTTGGGTACGACAAAAATAAAGATAAGCCTATGAGGATTAATTATAGTTTCTATGAGGAACTTGAGCAGAATAGAGTAATGGATGATTATGTTTTCAATGAAAAGATTTTAATTATCCACGGAAAAGCAGATAGTCTTGCACCATTCGAAGATAGCCAAGAGTTTGTAGAAAAAAACCGAAACGCAAGTTTAATCATGTTAGAAGGAGAAGACCACAAACTTTCAGAAGAAGGCCTTACAAAATTTTGTAGTCTTGCCGTAGCATATATTCAAGTTGCATAATTAAGCTCCAACCATTTCTTTTATTGAAGTGGTTGGAGCTTTAATTTTAGTATAAATTATATACTTCGTCTAATGCTTTTTTAGCTTTTAATAATGGATGATTTTTATCAAGTTCATGGCCTATTTTTTCTTCTTGTTTTTTGATTGAGTTTTGCTTACTTTCTATTAAATCTGCAACGAAATTTTTTATTCTATCGTCTATATCTTCATTATGATAAATTCCTAAATATAGTATATCGTTTACAAATCCAAGAGAGGAGGTAGTGTAGTAATTTCCTGCAAAATTATTTGCATTATCTAAAGAAGTTGCATCAATAATTGGTGTGTTTTTTGAATTTGTAAGAAATACAACTACCATATTATTTTCATAGTCTATCATTGTAAGTGTACCTGTCCATCCTTGATGCCCAATATTTGTTTCTGGAGCTTCATCACCGAAATAATATGTTCTTTTATGATTTCCATTTCTCCACCAGCCTATACCATAATTAACATTGTCATCTAATTGTGGAGAAGTGAACAGTGAAATTGTTTCTTTGTTAAAATAATGCTTGCCATTATATTCACCTGTTAGCATTAGTGAAGCGAGCTTTGCTAAATCTTCAGCATTAGAGAATAACCCTGCGTGTCCAGAAACACCATCCATCAGATAATAACATTCTTCATCATGTACTTCGCCTTGAATTGTATAATGACGCACTCTAGGAAAATCTACTAATCCTGCTCTTGTATTTCCAATTAATTCTGTAGCTGCACAATCATCTTTTGTAAAACCGTTTTGTAGAGGAGAGTAAGTGATATGTGTTAGTCCCATTGGGTTCCAAAATGTCTCTTTTAAAAATGTATTTAAATCCGTATTTGTAATTTTTTCTACAATTATTCCAAGAAGCATATAGTCAATATCTGAATACATTGTTTTTGTTTGTGGCTCACAGATTAATGGCGTTTTGCAAATTCCTTCTAAAAGAGTTTTTTCTTTGCTTGCATTTTCAACATATAGTAAATTATCTACATCATCTACTAATTTTTGGTGTATTTGGTCATACTTTTGATTATGATAATGTCCACTATCTGGAAATCCAGCTCTATGCATCATAACATCTTTAATAGTTATATTTCGTTTCCATTCTTTTATTTTAGAAAATCCAGGATAATTATCTTCATAAGAAGCAAATTTAATTTCTAAAGTATTATCTACAAATTCGTTTCCGATTATATCTACGATTTTGTCTTCAAGATTTAATTTATCATTTTCAACTAAATGCTGAATTGCGTAGGCAACAGAATACATTTTGGTATTAGATGCTAAATCGAATAAAGTGTCATCTGTGATTTTTTCTGGATTATCAATAGGTGAACCATCAGGATTGTATGCATTTTTATATCCCCAAGAATTTTTATAAACCAACTTTCCGTCTTTCATAATTGCAATTTGTGCTCCAGGGAATCCATTATTTATATCTGCTTGTACGATATCGTTAATCAACTTTATACTCTTTTCATTGATACCAGATTCTTTTAATAAATCTGGTTCTACAACTTGTTCTTCCATAATTAATTCTCCAGATTCTCCACTTGTTTGTGAAGGTATATTATTTTGATTATTTTTCACATAGTCTATAATGAATATTAATGCAAAAATAATTAATATTTTTACAATTATTTGTATTGTTCGTTTCATAATTTCAAACCTCTTTTCTCCAAAGTATTATATCATAAAGATATAGGAAATAAAGACATAAAATGCTTTACAATATAGAGTTAAATTTTTTGATATGAATTATTTTTATAATACTATGTTTATATGATTGTAAGAAAAAGCAATTTATTATATAATTATAAAAATCTAAAATAGGAGATGATTAATAGTGGAAGTAATCCAACTAAAACACCCATTAATTTCACACAAGTTAGCTATTTTAAGAGACAAACATACTGGCACAAAAGAATTTAGAGAGATTATTAGTGAACTATCTAGTTTTTTATGTTATGAAGCATTAAGAGATGCTTCTTTAAAAGAAGTTGAAATTGAAACACCTATAACGAAAACAAAGGGACAAATGATTAATGAAGATGATTATGCATTTGTCCCTATTTTAAGGGCTGGAACAGGTATGCTTGATGGCTTAATTAAAGTAATGCCAAACGCTAAAATAGGGCATATAGGAATGTATAGAAATGAAGAAACTTTAAAACCAGTTAGATATTATTATAAAGTTCCCAAGGGGCTTTCGGAAAGAGAAGTAATATTATTAGATCCAATGCTTGCAACAGGAGGCTCTGGAGTTGATGCGATTAATTCTTTAAAAGAAAGTGGTGCAAAAAAGATTAAATTTCTATGTATAATTGCTGCACCTGAAGGAATTAAAAAAATACAGGAATTGCACCCAGACGTACAAATATATTGCACAGCAATAGATGAAAAATTAAATGAAGTAGGCTACATTGTGCCAGGTTTAGGAGATGCAGGGGATAGGATTTTTGGTACAAATTAAGGGACCAAGTGTGTTGCATATTAACATAAATCGTGGTATAATCCTCTAGATTTTCATATGAAGACGAGCTGTTAGTGTACTTACAGCATTTTCGTTTTTGAAAAAGCATGGAGGGATGTATATGAGTAGACGGCAAAAAATTCTTAGAGATGTTGTCACATTAATTGTGATGCTTTTCGTCTCTGTGGCAATATCCACTTTCCCCACTTCCTACGACGTTATTAGCTACGCTAAATTCAAAGACTATATTTCGAAGGGAACGATTAGCTCGATATCGTATTACGAAGAAAATCAGTATGCGATAGTTCATGAGACAACGACAGAAGCGGATTATAAAGTATATATTATTTCTCCGCAAAATTTTGAGAATGATATATATGCTTATTCGCTTTTGCAAGAAGAGTTCTTATATCAGACAGCTGTTGAGAAAGCTCAATTGGGGCTAATTCCACGATATATGATTTTGATTTTCACGTTTGCGTCTGTACGATTCTTATGGCGTGCGGTGTATCTAATGATTATTACTAAAAAAATTCAAAAAGGAGATAATAGTGAAGAAAAACGAGCCGAAAAAGAAGAGTTATCTAAAGGCTTGTTTAAAGGATTTGCTTCTTCCAAGTTTTCAGGACGTAAAGTTGATGAACCTGGTGTAACATTCAAAGACGTTATAGGCCTAGATAATCAAATAGAAGAACTTCAAGATGTTGTGGATTTTCTGAAGGATCCTTCTAAGTATGAAGAGATGGGAGCTTCACTTCCTCGGGGAGTACTACTTCACGGAAAACCGGGTGTTGGTAAAACACATATAGCAAGGGCAATTGCTGGTGAAGCGAATGTTCCATTCTTCGAAGTATCTGCTTCTGAACTGCAATCAAAATATTTAGGAGAGTCCGAAGAGAGGATAAGAAATTTGTTTGATGAAGCAAGAAAAGTTGAGCCATCTATTATCTATATAGATGAAATTGACTCTATTGCGACTCAAAGGTTTTCTGAAAACTCAAATAAATATTCGGCCAGTATAGTCAACCAGTTGCTTTCGTGCATGGATGGATTTTCAAAAGACAGTCAAGTGATAGTTATAGCTTCAACAAACTATGTTGCTACACTCGATAGTGCGTTACTAAGAAGTGGTCGTTTTGATAGAAAGATATTCATTCATGGTCCAGATAAAGTCGCACGTAGAAAGCTATTTGAGTATTATTCCCAAGATAAGCTAATTGATGACATGATGGACATCGATAGATTCTTGGATATTACTACGGGGCTTACAGGGACAGATATCAAAACTATTCTTAATGAAGCAGCCATTTTGACAGTGAGAAATGGAAATGAATTCATCACTGAAGAAACACTAATGGAAGCTTTTAGAAAAGTTGAGATAGGCCCTGAAAATAGCTTTAAAGCGCAATCAAAAGAAAGTCTTAGGCGCACAGCTGTACATGAAGCTGGACACACAATAGTTTCGTATCATTTTGGTCAAACGGTTTCTGAAATATCTATCGTTTCTCGTGGAAACGCAGCAGGGTATAATCTTTATGCAGATGATGATACCACTAATTATGGTTTCAAAGAACTTAAGCATCGTATAATGTGTTTGCTTGCTGGAAGAGCCGCAGAAGAATTTGTTTATAGTGAAGCTTCGGAAGGTGCTTCTGACGACTTGATGAGAGCTTCTACTATTATCAAGGATATGTTCCTTAAGTTTGCTATGCGTGATGAACCTGAGATTTCTCTGGTATTCATCAATGACTCTAAATTCAATGAAGTCATAGCAAACAGAACTTTTACCAAGATGAATGATTTCATGAAAAAATGCTATGCTGAAACTATGGGAATTATCAGAAGTCAAGAAGCCCATCTAAAAAGGTTAACGGATGCTTTATTAAAAAAGGAAACACTGTCTAAGTCTGAAATTGAAGACATTTTGACGAAATGAATCAAAGGCTGGCACCTCTGTAGGGGTGCTAGCTTTTTTTAGTGGAAAATAGTATAATATGGGCGAGGTGGAAGAATGAAAGAAGAACTAAAAGAATTAGAAAGATTAGTTGAAATATATAAAAGTAATAGTATTCAAGATAATTATAGTGAAATAATTTTGCAATTAAATGAATGCACACAAAAAAATCTTGGACTTTATTTACCTTGTAAAGAAAGTGGAGATGGTTATGATATAAAAACACTAACTGGTGATGATGGTGGTAAATATTTAATAGCATGTACGAATGAAGATAATAAAGAAGATGGAGTTTCGTTTATTTATCTTACTTTAAAAGAAATATTAGAATATGCTGTTCAAACTCCACTTTGTAGTGGCATATGTGTTAATCATGATAATAATTTGAATCAAGTGATTTTAAATAAAGACTATTGTAAAAAATTATTATCGTCATTAGAAAGAAGCAAACAAGTATAAATAATAAATGGAGGAAAACATGATATATCCAAAATTTTTAAAACCTGGTGATACAATCGGGATTTGTGCACCAAGTAAAGGAATTGATCCAGAAGATAAAACTTTTGATTTAGCATTAGATTATTTAAAAAAAGATTATAAAATTGTCGAAACAGAAAATGTTAGAACAGGACTTTGTCCTGCATCTGACGTAACGACTAGAGCAAAAGACTTTAACGAATTAATGAAAAATGATGATATAGATTTTATATATTGTGCTTCCGGTGGAGACTATGTATTAGAGGTGCTTCCATATCTTGATGTGGATGTTATAAATGAAAAAATTGCTAAAGGAAAAACAAAGTATTTTTGTGGATATTCAGATCCAACATCTATTTTGTATTATTTAACTACTAGATTTGATATAGCTACTATGTATGGTACAAATGCTGGAAGCTTCGGAAGAAAGCCTTTGCATGAAAGCTTGCAAAATGCACTTGGAATGATTCGAGGAGAAATACCTATTCAAAAAAGTTTTCCAAAATATGAAAGAATTACTATTGAGGAATTAATCGCAAATGCTGGAAATAATTTTATATTAAATACAGACGATATATGGATTACACCAAATGGTTCGGTCGATATTGAAGGAAGATTAATTGGCGGTTGTATAGATTGCTTAAAGTATTTAATTGGAACTAGATTTGATTTTACAAAAGAATTTATAGAAAAATATAAAGATGATGGTATAGTTTGGTATTTTGATAATTTTGCTTTAAATTCAAATGATTTATATTATACACTTTGGCAAATGAGAGAAGCGGGTTGGTTTAAGTATGCAAAAGGATTTGTTTTTGGAAGAGTTATTATGCCAAAAGAAGTAGAGGACCTCTCTTATGAAAAAGCAATAAAGCGCGCTTTAGGAAATGAGATTCCAATTATTATGGAAGCTGATATTGGACACGTTAAACCAGTATTTAATTTGATAAATGGATCAATAGGACATTTTAAATCACAAGATGGAAAAGGTAGTCTCGAAATGAAATTAAAGTAAAAGAGGGATAGTTTATGATTGAAATTAAAAATCTTAAAAAATACTATGGAGATAAAAAAGCAGTTGATGATATTTCTTTTGAAGTTCAAGATGGAGAAATATTTGCATTTATAGGACACAATGGGGCAGGAAAAACAACGACAATTAAATCTATTGTTGGTATAAATGATTTTAATGATGGCGATATTATAATCAATGGAAAATCTATTAAAACTTCTCCTATTGAATGTAAAAAAGAAATGGCGTATGTTCCAGATAATCCAGATTTATATGATAACATGAAAGCAATAGATTTTATAAACTTCATATGCGATATGTATGATATATCAGAGGAAACTAGAAAAGAAAATGTTGAAAAGTATGCTAAAATGTTTGAAATAGAAGGTAATTTGAATGATGAAATATCTACTTTTTCACATGGTATGAAGCAAAAAGTTGCTTTAATTTCAGCACTTGCGCACGATCCTAATATATTGATTATGGATGAGCCGTTTGTTGGACTAGATCCAAAAGCAGTTTTTGACATGAAAAATCTAATGAAAGAAATGTGCGAAAAAGGAAAAAGTATTTTCTTTTCAACGCATATATTAGATGTTGCTGAAAAACTTTGTGATAGAGTTGCAATTATTAAAAATGGAAAAATAGTAAAAGTTGGAAAAATGGAAGATATTAAAGGCGATGAAAGTTTAGAACAGGTATTTTTGGAATTGGAGGATAAAAAAGATGAATAGGTTTATATCTTTACTAAGGGCTATGATGAGCCAAGATATGAACTTGTTTAGAGTTAAAGCTAAGAAAAAAGGTTCTATGCTAGGCGATATGGCAATGCCATTATTACTCGTAGCTCTTGTTATGTTTGCCGTAGGTTCAACATATTATCCTGTGGCAATGGAGCTTAAAAAAGTTGAGCTTACTCATATTATATTAACTATATCAATATTTCTTCCTTCTATACTTTTAGTGTTTGAAGGAATGTATAAGACACAAAGTATTCTATTTTCTTCTAAAGATACAGAATTGTTATTTTCTCTTCCTATCTCAAAGAAGATGATAATACTTGCAAGGATTATTAAATTATATGTTTTTCAATTGGCATACAATACGTTATTTACATTACCCGGTTTTGCAATTTATGCTTTTTATGAGAGACCGAGTGCATATTTTTATATAATCTCTGCATTGTTTTTATTACTAATGCCGATTATTCCTACAATTGTGGCATGTTTTATTGGTTATTTTACCAAAAAAATATCTGTTAATTTTAAATTTAAGAAACAAGCTGAATTATTACTAACGTTCGCATTAGTTACAGGAATTATGCTTGCATCTTTTAATATGCAAGGAATAATTCAAAACTTTTTAAATGATGCTGAAAGAATAGATTCGAATATGACAATGATGTATTCGCCAATATACTTCTATAAGGAACTTATAAAAGAGTTCAACTTGTTAAACTTTTTGATACTAATTGGAATGAATATTTTGGTAGTTGCACTATTTATATTTGCTACTAAAAATAGCTATTTTAAAATTGCTTCTAAAGATGCAGAAAAAATTTCAAATCCATCAAATAGCACAAATTTGAGCACTATATCATTCAAGAAAAATAGCAAATTAAAAGCGCTAGTTATTAAGGAATTCAAAAAGTATTTTTCGTCGACAATTTATGTGTTTAATACAATGTTTGGCTTAATTCTTATGCTTATATTCACAATTTCTATTTGCACAAGATTTACAGATATTGTTCAATACATAACAGAAGATATTTCTGCTGAAAATTTAGAAATTGTACAAAGCAATATGCATGGTTTTTATATGGCAGGACTTTCAGCGCTTTCGCTTATGGTAATAATTACGGCTTCATCAATATCAATAGAGGGAAAAAGTTTTTATATTTCAAAAACGTTGCCAGTTGATGTAGATAAAATATTACTTGCTAAAATAATTATGAGTGATTTGTTGACAATACCGGTTATGCTAATTTGTGATTTAATAGTATTATTCTTCTTTAAGGTAAAACTAGAAATATTTTTACTAATTATACTTTTATCTTTTATAATGCCATCAATATCTGCCGTTTATGGATTATTAATCAATTTGAGATTTCCAAAAATGGATGCTTCGTCTGATGCAGAAGTAGTAAAGCAAAGTAAAAGTACTATGGTTGCAACTTTAGGTGGAATTGTTATTGCAGGAGCTGTAGCAGCTATAACTGTTGCAACCTCTATGATTTCTACATGGGCTATTGCAATTGAAGTATTTGTTTTAGCACTTATTTTATGGGGATTATGGCTTAGACTTAAAAATGTTGGTAAAAAGAGATATAGAGCAATAGAAGTTTAAAATATAGCGGACCCTTTAAGGAGTCCGCTACTTTTATTTATTATATTCTTTTCCTTGCCATAGATTTTTATCTCTAAATATTTTGTAGATACCATTTAATACTAACTTTTTATGAGCGTTCCAAGAGGGAGCAACTAAAATGTCTTTTGGTGCATCTCCTGAAATTCTATGTATTACTAAGCTAGGGGATACATGAGTTAAAATATATGATAATTCATCCAAATATTCATCGAGAGATAGAGGGGTATATTTTTTATTTTGATATAGTTGTTCTAAATATGTATTTTTAACTACATAGCAAGAATGAATTTTTAGTCCATGAAGTTTTTGACTATTTAAAAAGTTGGTGGTTCTTATAATATCTTCGTGATTTTCTATACCGTTTTTTGTAGGTAGGCCAACAATAATATGAGCAATAACGGGAATGTTATATTTATTTAATAGATTTACAGCCTCTTCAAAATCGTGTTCTGAATAACATCTATTTAAAAAATTGTCTGTATCATTTATTGTTTGAAGTCCAAGTTCAACTGCAACATATAATTTTTTACTATAATTGTGCAATAAATCTGCTACTTCTTTTGTAATACAATCAGGACGAGTAGCAATCTGAAGCCCGACTATTTTTTTATTATCAAAAGATTTTGCAGAATTTTCAAATGCTTTAATTGCTTCGTCATATCTTTCTCTTAAATTCGAAATAGAATCATATGTGTTACTGTAGTTTTGAAAGTATAAAATAAAAGAATTAGCTCTTTGAATTTTTATAGATTTAAAAGCATTTTCTATTTGTTCAGAAATACTCAAACTTTTATTTAAGTGCTCGCCACTTCCGCGTTCACTACAAAAAATGCATCCACCAAGACCTTTTTTTCCATCTCTATTAGGACATGTAAAGCCTCCGTCAATGCATATTTTAAGCGTTCTTTCACCGAAATTTTTCTTTAAATATTCATTTATATAATTGATTTTCTGTTCCATACGAGCATTATATAACGTGACTTTGAAAAGGTCAAACGACAAATTTATCTATTTTATGAGGTTTTTGGGCAAAAAAGTTGAGATTTTTGCCGAATTATGTTAATATATAGCCCGAAAATGACCTAGAAAAAGAGTTAAAATGAGGTTTTAGAAAATGATCAAATTTAATCAGAATATTTTAAATATTAATATAGAAAATGAGTTTATGAACGCTTCTAAAATTGTTAAAGATTTTAAGGAGAAAAATCCTGAAAAGGATATTATCTCTTTAGGAATAGGGGATGTTTCAAAACCAATTATTAAACCGGTAATTGATGCGATGAAAAATGCGGTTTCTGATTTAGAAAATATTGAGTCATTTCATGGCTATGGAGATAGTAGTGGTTATTCTTTTTTAAAACAAGCAATTTTAAAAAATGATTATAAAGGTTTTTCTTTTAGTGAAGATGAAGTTTATATTTCAAACGGGACAAAGACTGATTCAAGTTCTATTTTGGAATTATTTGATATAAATTCAAAAATTTGTATGGCAAACCCAATTTATCCTATATATAAAAATGGCGCATATAGTTTAAGTAGAAATATTACTTTTTTACCTTGCAAAGAAGAGGATGGATTTGTTCCAAAAGTTCCTACCGAAAAATATGATATTGTTTATTTGTGTTCACCTAATAATCCTGTTGGGATAGCTTATACAAAAGATCAACTTAAAAGTTGGATTGATTATGCAATTCAAAACGAAGCAATTATTATATATGATAATGCCTACTATGCATTTATAACAAGTAACGACGTTCCAAAAAGTATATATGAAATTCCAGGAGCAGACAAAGTTGCAATAGAGATGAGAAGCTTTTCTAAGAGCTTAAGTTTTACAGGTGTAAGATGTTCATACTATATTATTCCTAGTAAAATTTGTGATGGGATAAATGGTATTTGGAAGATTAGGACAATTAATAGATTTAATGGTGCAGATTATATAGCACAAAGAGGTGCAGAAGCATCTTATAGAGAAGAATCACAAGCCTTAATTAAAAAGAATATTGCATGTTATTTAAAGAACACGAAAATGCTAAAAGACTTTTTTACAAGTTTAAATTATACAGTTTATGGTGGAGTAGATTCACCATTTATCTGGGTTAAAATCAAAGACAATATGACATCATGGGAATTGTTTAGAAAGTTCCTAGAAGAACTAAATATTGTGGTAATTCCAGGCAGAATTTTTGGAACAGAAGGAGATAGCTTTATAAGAATATCTGGCCTTGCGAAAGAAGAAGTAATTAAAAAAGCAATGGAAAGGATAGATCATTATGAAAAAGAATAGAAGTTATTTGTTTTCATTTATTGGCTTAATACTTGGAATTCTAGTCGGTATATTTTTGCCACAAATTGCAAAGAGTATTTCGTTCATTGGAACTATATATATTAATTTATTAAAGTTTATGGTTGTTCCATTGATTGCGCTTTTAATTGTACTTACAATTTGTAATACGAAAAAGTTAAATGGAAAATTTTTATTAAAAACTGTAATACTATTTGTTTTAATGTTTGTTATCACATTTTGTATTACTGCGGTTATAGTTAAGCTTGCAAAACCAGGAGAAGGTGCAAGCTTTGAAGAAGTGGCATGGAATGGTTCGGTTGCAAATTTAAGCATTTCAGAGATTATTATAAATATGTTTCCAAGTAATCTTGTTGAAATGGTTCAAAAAAATGCAATTTTCCAAGTTATCATTTTTGCATTTGCATTTGGTATTGCGCTTAGAAAGACAGATGTTGAAAGAAAAATCATAGATGGATTACAAATTATTTTAAACACATTATTAAAAGTGTTAGAGTATATTTTGCATTTGACACCAATTGCTGTTTTATCTTTAGTATCTGTAACTATTGCAAATTATGGAACGTCATTAATTGGAGTAGGGCTTAAATATATAGGCTTTGCATATTTGTGTTCAATAATTACACTATTATTAGTAATGATTCTACCAGTATGGATATTTGCAAAAATAAATCCAATAGAATATATTAAAAAGGTTTATAAAGTATGGCTTATGACATTAACTACCTGTTCATCAATGGCAACATTACCACTTACAATTAAGACTTGTAATGAGCAATTTAACGTTCCAAGTAAAGTTACAAATATTGTAGTCCCGTTAGGTTGTACTATTCATATGTGTGGCGGAGCAGTATCTTTTGCACTTCTAGGAATATTTAATATGCAATTGTTTAATATAGCTTTGACACCAGTATTGTTTTTGCAATTGTTACTTTTTGCTACTATAATAAATATGGCAGCTCCGGGAATCCCAAATGGGGGAATAGTTATAGGAGCGACATATTTATCAATATTTGGAGTGCCTTTAGAGTTTATAGGATTCTATAGTGGTATATATAAATTGTTGGATATGTCATATACCACACTTAATGTTACGGGAGATATAACTGCAAATATTTTATTGTCTAAAAATTTAAAAGAAGAGAGTATAGAATAAATGGATGAAAACGAAGTTTTAGAAAAACCAAAAAGAGTATTAGAAAAATACCAAAAGGTTGAAAAAAGTATAATAACTACATATAGAAAAACAATTTGGAGCAGATTCATTCAAGCAATTAATGAATATAAATTAATTGAAGATGGTGACAAAATTGCTGTTTGTATATCTGGTGGAAAAGACTCGATGCTTATGGCTAAATGTTTTCAGGAACTTAAAAAACATGGTAAAGACAACTTTGAAGTTGTATATCTTTGCATGAATCCTGGATACGCAGAAAAAAATAAAGAGAAAATTCTTTCAAATGCAAAGCTTTTAAATGTTCCAATCCAAATGTTTGAAACTAATATTTTTAATGTAGTAACAAGAATAGAAAATAATCCATGCTATATTTGTGCCAGAATGAGAAGAGGTTATTTATACAATAAAGCGAGAGAACTTGGGTGCAATAAAATAGCTCTAGGGCATCATTTTGATGACGTAATTGAAACTATTTTAATGGGTATGCTATATGGCTCTCAAGTGCAAACCATGATGCCAAAACTTCATAGCACATTTCATAAAGGAATGGAACTTATTCGCCCTATGTATTTTGTAAATGAAGCAGATATAATAGCTTGGCAAAATAAAAATGAATTGGAATTTTTGCAATGTGCATGTAAATTTACCGAAGAATATACAAAGACAAATAATAAAGAGGGCATGTCAAAGAGAAAAGAAGTAAAAGAAATGATAGCTAATTTAAGAAAAATAAATCCAAAGGTAGATATTAATATTTTTAGAAGTGTTGAAAATGTTAATTTGGATACAATTATATCATATAGAAGGGGCGACGAATTTCACCACTTCTTGGATGATTACGAAGAACAAGGCAAAATTAAAGATGCAAAAATAGATGAAGATATGTTAAGAATGAAAGAAAAGAAATTCTTATTAGAAACGGGTGGTGGAGAAACACTTGAAGTAGATAATGCAACAATGAACATATCAGAGTAGCGATATTTGTAAAAATTTTTAAGACTAGATAAAAATGACAATTATAAGTCGAAAGCGGACGCTTTCTTTTTGAGAAAACGTCCGCCTTTTTTGTTGCTGTTACGTGGTAAAGTCGCCCCAGCAATATCCATTGGGGAGAAGCATGATTACCTCATGATAATTTCCCTTGGTCGTGTTGTGCTTATTTCTGAAACATCCTTTAGCATAATACCATCCGTTGGGATAGCGAAGCTTGTTAGGTGCCTTGTAAGCAATAATGACATAGTTGCCGTATTCGTCTTTCCTTACGCTGACATTGCCAAGATTCATCAGCTCAAAGACATTAAGGGCAACAGCGACAGGCCAATCAGCCGTTTTCAGAAATTTCTTCCGCATGAGAGTCCACTCCTATCTACATTTTTTTTGTGATAACCGATGGTATAATAGCATAGTTTACATAAAAAGTCAATTGTTTTTGACAATAATACATTTAAATGCTATAAGTAAATTTAGGGATATGATTATATTTCATAAAAAGGGGAGAAGTGATATGTCTGAGTATGAACAAAAATTGAATTCGTTGCTTTTTTGGACACCTGGAATCTTAATTTCAATTGTCGTGTTACTAATTTTTTCTTTCATTTCGGCACCAGATACTATGATTGAGTCACTAGAGAATATAAAGACAATTCTTACTTTAGGTATGGTTATAAATGTAATAGTTTCGCTAATTCTTACAATGATTTTTGGGCTTATTAGGTATTTTATTACCAAACGTAGTTATAAAGACTTTTGGAAAGAGTTTATATTTTTATTGATAGTTGTGGGAGCTTGCTCAATTGTAGCAGTCTTTCTTAATAATAATATAGAATCATTAAAACCATTTGAAATGATTTATGAAACACGAAAATTATGGATACCACTTCTTATAACTTTAGTTTTAATGTTAGTTACTACTATTCTTATTGTTATAAGAAATCATAGTAATAAACAAAAAGGAGTCCCATCGACAAGCACTTTAAAAATTGTAGGCTCTATGTTTTTAATTTATCTACTAATTAGCGCATATGTATGCGTTATATTTAATCAAGCATATTGGGTTGTAACTTTATATAAATAAACTTTTTTGACGAATTAAAAAATATTAGAACATTAAAAGGACGATATTATGATTAGAAAAGTAACAGTTGCAGGTTATAATACGGAGAATGCATATTTTTATATTGATGAAAAAACAAATCATGGTTTTTTAATTGATCCTGGATTTGAAGGAGATATGCTTATTGAAATAATAAAGAATAATAATTGGGTAATTGAAGCAATACTAATTACACATGGTCATTTTGATCACATTGGAGAAGTAGATTACCTTAGAGAGAATTTGAAATGCGAAGTGTATGCTGGTGAAAAAGCATATATGTATTTAGAAAATCCAGAGTATAATTTGGGATATTATTCTGGGATAGAAATTGTAATTAAAGACTATAAAGTATTAAAAGAGGATGAAATAATAGCGCTAAAAGATAATCCTAATTTTTATCTTAAAGTAATGAATACGCCAGGTCATACTGAAGATGGAGTTATTTATTATAATATTGAAGATAATATTGCTTTTGTGGGAGACACAATTTTTAAAGGTACATATGGAAGAACAGATTTACCAGGTAGTGATGAGGAAAAAATATATGATTCTATAAAGAGAATATTATGTTTAAATAAGGAAATGATTTTATATCCTGGACATGGTAAAGAAACAACGGTTGGGGACGAATTTGATAGTTATAAGGAATAGGCAGGCAATGCATAATTGACTGCCTAAAAAAAGCCGCAAAAATGCGAACTACTGTTTACAAATGTGAACATGTGTGCTACACTTGGTTTAGCAGTAAAAATAGAATGTTATGCAGTATAGTAGCACTAAAAAGGGGTGAAGAAGTGGAAAATTCTCATATATATATAGCAATAGATCTTAAAAGTTTTTATGCATCTGTAGAATGCCAAGAACGTAAATTAAACCCACTTACTACCAATCTAGTAGTCGCAGATAATAGTAGAACAGATAAAACAATTTGTTTAGCGGTCAGCCCATCTCTTAAAAAATATGGAATACCAGGTAGAGCGAGATTATTTGAAGTAATACAAAAAGTAAAAGAAATAAATGCCCAAAGGAGAGTAGATGCTCCGCAACATAGATTTAGTTGTACATCTTATGATGCTATTGCTCTCGAAACAAATCCTGACTTAGAACTTAGTTATATAGTTGCCACACCTCGTATGAAATATTACATGGAATATAGCCAAAAAATCTATGAAATTTATTTGAAATGGTTTTCAAAAGAAGATATATATGTGTATTCAATTGACGAAGTTTTTATAGATGTTACTCATTATTTAAAAACTTATAATACTACGCCAAGAGAGCTTGCCACTATGGTTATTCAAAACGTATTAAGTGAAACAGGTATTACTGCTACTTGTGGTATTGGCACAAATCTATATCTTTGCAAAATTGCTATGGATATCGTTGCCAAGCATATAGAACCTGATAAAAATGGAGTTAGGATTGCAGGCCTTGATGAAATGGCTTATAGAAAGTTTATGTGGACTCATACACCTATTACAGATTTTTGGCGAGTAGGACATGGCATTTCCAAGAAACTAGAAAAATATGGTATGTATACAATGGGTGATATTGCTAAAATGTCACTTAAAAATGAGGACTTATTATACAAACTTTTTGGTATAAACGCAGAACTTTTAATAGACCATGCTTGGGGGTACGAACCAAGCACTTTAGAAAGTATTAAAACATTTAAACCAGTTACCAATAGCCTAAGTGAAGGCCAGGTCTTAACTAGGCCATATAAGCATGGAGAGGGCCGATTAATAGTTAAAGAAATGGCAGAAAACTTATCATTAAGTCTAGTAAAAAGAGAACTAATTACTAGCAAAATTGTATTAGAAATTATATATGATGTTGTTAATTTATATTCTTCTGAAAGCAACCAATATAAAGGAGAAATTGATTTGGATCATTATGGTCGTAAAGTACCAAAACATGCTCATGGTACAATTAATTTAGACCATAAGACATCTTCTACCAACATTATAATTAATGAAGCGGTTAAACTTTTTGATAGAATAACAGACCCTAATTTATTAATTAGAAGGGTATATATTACGGCATGTAATGTTGTAAATGAAGATGATTATAAAAATTTACTTACATTTGAGCAAATGAATATTTTTATAGATTATAACGAATTAGAAAAAAAGCGTAAAAAAGAACAACAAGAAAAATTTTTGCAACGAGCGGTAATTGAACTAAAAGATAAATTTGGGAAAAACTCGGTTTTAAAAGGTATGAACTTATTTGAAGGAGCCACCATGATTACACGTAATGGTCAGATTGGTGGACATAGGGGCTAAATAATATGAAATATATTCACAAATATGATGATATTATAAATATTCCATACGAAAAATCTCGTAAGCATCCACATATGTCTTTATATGCTCGCTCGGCTCAATTTGCGCCATTTGCAGCGCTTACTGGGTATGAGGATGCGGTTCAAGAAACAGGTAGGCTTACCAATGAAAGAATAGAGCTAAGTGAAGAATTAAAGGTCAATATAGACTCAAAATTACAATACTTAAGAGAAAATATAGCTCAAAAGCAAGAAGTATCTTTTACCTTTTTTGTGCCAGATTCTAGAAAAAGTGGAGGAGCATACATCACCAAACAAGGTATAATCAAGAAATTTGATGAATTAGAGCAAATTATAATATTAGCTGATCAGTCGCAAATCCCCATAAATGAGATAATTTCTGTCAATTTTGACCAAAATCTAGATGGCCTAGATTGGGGGTAAATTTACTTGCATGTAACGTTTATGTTACGTTTTACCATTGTTGCACTAAATATGCTATAATATTAGCGTGTATAATTTTGGAGGTTTAATATGTTAAAAAATTATGAAGTAATAGCACAAAATGCTATTAGAATTACAAGAGAAGATGGTAAAGTTATTTATTTTGATCCATTTAAAATAACGGCAGAATATAAAAATGATGCGGATTTTATTTTTATTACACATTCTCACTTTGATCATTTTTCGCCAGAAGATATTTTAAAAATCAAAAAAGACAATACTAAAATTATAGCTCCAGAAGATTTAAAAGCGGAAATAGAAAAACTAGATATGAATGATTATTTATTAGTATCTCCTACAAATCAATACACTATTGAAGATATTACGTTTAGTGCAGTTCCAGCGTATAATAAAAACAAACAATTTCACAAAAAGGAATACAACTGGGTTGGATATGTTGTTAATATAGATAGCACATTAGTATATGTTGCAGGGGACACAGATGATGTAGAAGAACTACACAATATAAAATGTGATATAGCTTTTGTGCCTGTTGGTGGCACATACACTATGAATTCAGAAGAAGCGGTAGAACTTATTAAGAAAATTAGGCCTTCGCTTGCAATACCTACACATTATAAGACGGTTGTTGGAAGCGATAAAGATGCTAAAAAATTCCAAGAATTATTAAAAGGTGAAGTAGAAACTCAGATTATAATGAAATAATTCTAAAGAGAAGGTGACGGATTGAATCAAGACAAAAGTAGTAACGTTATTTTAATTATTTTAATAATTGTTCTAGGATATTTCATTATAAAATTCGAGACAGGGTATAGTAGTGCGCCTCAAGAAAATGAAGAACCTACTCCAGAAACAGATATTCAATATAGTGACTATAGAAACCAATATAATTATAACGATAATTATGATGAACTTTACAACTACGTTAAAAATAATAAAAGTAATACATCGGCAGAGGATAATACTAAACCAGTAGAAGATACTCCACAAGTAAGCGACAACATTAATACTACTACGGTAGAAGAAAATAATCAGCCGGTAGATGACAATACTAATAAAAATGATGATAACAGCTCGCAAGTTGATGATACCTTGACTGATATAGAACGAATAAGAGAGAAAACTAAAATAACTGAGGCAAAGTCTCGGAAGCGGAATTTATAGATATTATTATGAGCAATTGACTAATGATCAAAAGAAAATATATGAAAAAATAGAAGATGGATGTTCACATCGTTATCAGACAATTAACATAGACAAGTCTTTGTTAGAAGATATGATGATTGCTCTATATGCATTAAATATGGACTGCCCTCAATATTTTTGGATACGTCATTATAAATATAGAGTATACGACGAAAAATATGTAGCAGATGTTTCTTTTGAATTGCCTATGAATATAGATTATACAATGGAAAAAATTAACTCGAAAGTTAAATCTATATTTGCAGATATGAGTGCACAAAATATAGATAATGATTATGATAAATTAAAGTATTTTTATGATTGGATTATTAATCATACAAATTATGGAGAAACTAGTGATTCGCAAGAAATAACTAGCGTGTTTATAAATAATACTTCAGTATGTGCTGGCTATTCAAAAGCATTTCTTTATTTGTGTCAAAGATCAAATATAGAATGTGCCTACGTTTCAGGATATACCAAAGACAATGTCAAGCACGCATGGAATCTTGTAAAATTAGCAGGTAAGTATTATTGGGTTGATACTACATGGGGTGATCCAGTATATGCTGGAGAAGGCAGTGATGATTCGATAAACTATAATTTCTTCTTGGTAGATGATGGAAACTTCTTGGATAATCATGATATAGAAACGGGTATAGAAGTAGCTACAGATTATCAAGTTAAAAAGACGTTTACTTATCCAAAGTGTACAGATGATAGTCTCATTTATTATAAAGAGAACGGAGCTTATTTTGAAAAATATAGCACCTATCAAATATCTACTTACCTAAAAGAAAAATTCAGTAATAATATTTATACAAATATAGAATTAAAATTTAAAGATAAAAACCACTATGATTTCTTCATAGCAGAGTATATAGAAGATGATAATGCTTACATCTATGATGATATAAGAGATGTTAATCCTTATTTTTCAGGCACTGTCTTAATAAGTAGTGAAAGAATAGACGATGCCAAATATATTAAACTAAATATAACACTAAATAGGAGCTAATTTCGATTAATAGACAAGTAAGGCGACCATTAGGCACCAGAGTAGAGGCGGCCTATGGTCGCCTGTTTTTTAAGGAGATTTTGTAATATGACAAAAGGAAAGTATTTAAGAAGAATAGACTATATAAGAATAATATCGTGCGTTATGGTGCTTTTGTACCATCTAAATATATTAAAGGGTGGATACTTAGCAGTTTGCACATTTTTTGTTTTAAGTGGATATCTAAGTACAAAATCGTTCTTGAAAGAAAATGATTTTTCTTTTAAAAAATACTATATCAATAGATTTAGAAGACTATATTTGCCGCTAATTGTTGTGACATTTATTGTGATTATTCTTACCAAATTTATTCCTAATTTATTTTGGCTAAATCTTAAAAATGAAAGTTTGTCAGTCATAGGCGGATACAATAATTTTTGGCAATTAAATGCTAACTTAGATTACTTTACAAGGCATATAAATTCTCCATTTATGCATTTTTGGTATATTGCAATTTTGATACAAATTGATGTTGTATTCCCAATAGTAGCAGTACTTTTAAGAAAACTAGACCAAAAAATAAGTAAGCATTTTTCTACGATAATAGTTTCGCTATTACTTGTTACTTCTACAATTGCAATTGTTTATTTTAGTTTTACCAAAGACATAATGTTTGTATATTATAATACATTTTTAAGAAGCTTTTCAGTTTTGTTTGGAATTTTGACGGCCATTCTTCTTCATAAATATCAATTGAAGAAGTCAAAAATGTTTGAAAAATCAAGAGGCATATTGTTCCTTGTATACGCTGTTGCTCTTGTTTTATTTGGTGTGTTTATAGATGCAAATACTAAATTTTATGCCATATATATGCTCATTACAACTATTATAAGTGCTCGACTAATTAGGTATGCTAACTGCGATTCTTTCAAAAATAAGGCGGTAGATGGAGCGGTTCAGTTCTTCTCGCAAATTACATACGAGATATATTTAATACAGTATCCAATAATATATATATTACAAGTGTTATCTGTAGATAAATCATTGATTGCACCGTCTACAATTATTCTAAGTGTGATATTTGCATGTATATTACACATACTTACTAGTACCAAAATAAAAGCAAAAGGTTTAATTATTTTTAATTCAATAATTATTCTGGCGATAATTGGTATAGGTAGTTATTATTTGGTAGATGCTAAAGACTATACCTTAGAGATGCAAGAATTGGAAGATAAGCTAAATGACAATTTAAAACTAATGGAACAACAAAATGATAATTATATTCAAAGTTTAAATGAAGAAAAACAAAAATGGGAAGAAACTCTTAAAAATATAGAGAGTGGAGAACAAGCCATTGAGGAATATGTGAGAAATTTACCAGTTGTTGGAGTAGGCGATTCCGTACTTCTCGCAGCTTCACCAGGTCTTAAAAAAGTATTTCCTAATGGATACTTTGATGGAAAAGTTTCTAGGACAATTGTTGGTGGTAAAGAATTATTATTAGAATTAGAAAATGAAGGCAAAGTAGGTAATGTAGTTATTTGTGCTTTGGCCAATAACGGAGATTATATTACAAAGAGAAATAAAGATTTTATGGAAGCTATGAAGGACAAAGAAGTGTTTTGGGTAGATGCTGTTAAAGCAGATATTCCTGAATTTAATGAAAAATTTAGAGAATTTGCAAAAGATTATCCAAATCTCCATTTGATTGGGTGGGAAGAAGCTTCTAAAGAACATCCAGAATATTTTTATGCTGATGGAATACATGTTAAAGGCGATGGAATTACTGCGTATGCAGATACAGTGTTTAATGGTGTTTATAATTATTATTTAGAAGAAGATAGAAAAAAAGCAGATGAAATGATTAAAAAACACGAGGAAGAACAAAAAACAAGAGTTTGTTTCTATGGAAATGAATTATTAATAAATCTATATGCTTATATTAAAGATGATTATAAAGAAGCAACATTTGATGTAAAAGCAGATTATAGTATTGATATGTTATATGAAAATATTAAGAAAAAAGCAGAGACAAATACTCTTGAAGATAAAAGTGTTTTCATATTTGACGATAATACTGATATTTCCTATGAAAACTATTTAGAAATAATTAATTTAAGTCAGGACAAATCCGTTTTGATTATTAATATGACAAAAGAAGATCTTGTATTTGAAAATGATAATGTTAGTACTATTAGCTTAAATACTGCTTTAAAGAATAATCCGGAGTTTTTGATGCCAGATAAAAAGCATTTGTCAGAAGAAGGAAACAACTATTTGAGAGAATTACTTCGAAATGCGTTGTAATTAGTCATTTTATTTTGATTTTATGCTTTAGTTTTTATTGAAAATTATGGTAACTTGCTATATAATTAGCCCGAAAAATCAGGAAAAACAATTGAAAAGGGGTAAAAATGGAAAATCAATTTTCAAGAACTGAATTACTAATAAAAAAAGAAGGACTTAAAAAATTACATTCATCTAAGGTTGCTATCTTTGGTATTGGCGGAGTAGGTTCTTATGTGGTAGAAGCTCTAGCTAGAGCCGGAGTTCAAAATTTTATATTAATTGATCATGATGTTATTTCTCCGTCCAACATAAATAGACAACTAATTGCGACTACAAGTACGATTGGAAAGTACAAAGTTGACGTCGCAAAAGAGAGAATTTTAGATATAAATCCAAAAGCCAAAGTTGAAGTTTATAAAGAATTTTTTATGCCGGATTCTACGAGCAATATTATTTCTTCAAAATTGGACTATGTTGTAGATTGTATCGATACTGTAACGGCCAAAATAGAGATTATTATGCAATGTAAGAGCTTAAATATACCAATTATATCTTCTATGGGGACAGGCAATAAAATGGACCCTACTAAATTTGCAATTACGGATATTTATAAAACTAGTGTATGCCCACTTGCAAAAGTAATGAGAAAAGAACTTAAAAAAAGAGAAATAAAGAAATTAAAAGTTCTTTATTCAAAAGAAGAACCTATACATGCTATTGTGGATGATGGTAATTCTAGTAAAGGAAAGCATGTGCCTGGTAGTATATCATATATTCCATCAATAGCAGGGCTTATGATAGCGGGTGAGGTTATTAAAGATTTGTTGAAAGATAAATAGGGGAGAATAAATTGAAAAAATATTTAGATCAATTACAAATTTTAATAGTAGCAATAATTCTCATTGTAATTTCAGCTTGTGTTGTAATTATTAATGGAGGGACTTATACAGCAACATATGATTTGAAAAAAATATATAATAATGTTGACGAGATTCCATTAATTATTGATGATAATAGTATTGTAGAGTGCATTGAAAAAAGTTATGAAAATGGTATTTATAAAATAAAGCTTAAAGCACTAAAACCAGGTAAAACGAGCGTGGAAATTTCGCTTAAAGATGATATATATTATTATTCTTCTTTGCATGTCAATAACTTAGGTATTCTAAGGATTAATGATTATTTTGGTGATTCGACGGGAAGTATTGTTATACCTATTTGTGCATTAGTATTTATAATTTACCTTTTGATATGGTTTATTAAAAAATATAAAGAGAGTTTAAAAGAAAATATATTTCAATACAAAAATATTGCATATTTTGGTTCGATTTTATTTTTGAGTTTTTCTTGTATAAGTCAGTTTTTATTTATTTTAGATTATAATGGACCAATTTCTTTAGTAAAACATGCACTAGGACTTGCTAAATTATTTACCTATATAGTTTTTCCAATTGCGTTTATTACTTCAATATTGGTAATTATCAGTAACATTAAACTTATCAAAAATGAAGGATTCAGTTTTAGAAACGTATTAGGAATTGTTTTAGGATTATTCGTTTGCTGTATGACAATTATTCCTGAAATACTAAGTGAATATGTTTATATGTCAGATCCTTTTATAGACGTTCATAATTTAAATGCCAAGACATACTATGTCTTTTCGTTTCTAGAGACAGTAGTATATGCAGTTCTTATGTATTTTGAATGTATTTTAATTGGAAGTATTAGAATAACATTAAAAACGGCTAAAAGAATACCTTCGTTAGATAAAGATTATATAATTATTTTGGGCTGTCAAATTAGAAAAGACGGAACACCAACACCACTTCTAAAATCTAGAATTGATAGAGCAATTGAATTTAGTAAAATGCAAAAAGAAAATACCGGTAAGGAAATCACATTTATTGCATCTGGTGGAAAAGGAGCCGACGAGATTATCTCGGAATCTGAATGCATTAAGAATTATCTAGTTGAGAAGGGGATAGCAGAAGATAAAATTTTGATGGAATCAAATTCTAAAAACACATACGAAAACATTAAGTTTTCATGGGATATTATTGATAAAAGAACAGAAAATGCAAAAGTTGCTTTTTCAACAACAAATTATCATGTGTATAGAGCAGGAATAATTGCTACAGAGCAGGAAAGAAGTGTAGAAGGAATAGGGGCAAAAACAAAATCATATTTTTCTATAAATGCCTTCATTAGAGAATTTGTAGCCACAATTTATAATGAACGAAAAAAGCATTTATTTATGTTTTTGATGATTGCTATTTGTGCTTTATTGATGATTATTGTAGAGTATTATTCAAATAATATGTAGTTTTTAAAGGAGATTAAATATGTTATACAACTTTAAAGAGATTAAAAAGAAATCTAAAGATAGTATAAACAAAAACTATGTAATGACTGTATTAGTGTGTTTGTTTGGAGTTTTGTTTTTGTCACTATATACAGGAACATCAAGTAGATGGCTTCAAGCATTTGAACGTATACAGAATTATTATGATAATGGACACTTGATGACTAATGCCGAAATAGATTATTTAGATTCTGGACTTTATAATAAGAACGTTGATTATAACGAATTATATGAAAAGACAGATCAAGAGCTAAGAGATTTGGGATATAATGATTCTGCCATAAATTATATTCATTCGTTAGATTCAAGCTATGAAGATAAAAACTTGCTTTCTGATCGATTAAAGGTTAGAGATGGTTTTGCAAAACCATTACTAAATTTTGCTGGCAATGAATTAAAAACTTTTATAGCCAATATAGGTGACGTATTTTCAAGCTTGCTAGAAGAAGGCAAGGTTAATGAAAATGCCTGGAAAGCAATACTTGCTATTATAATCGTAAATATTTATAGATTTGGATTTGATAACGTAGTATCAGTTGGTTATGCAAGATATTTCCTAGAAAACTCTAAATATCGTAAAACTAGATTTTCTAGAATTTTCACATTCATTTTTCATGACTATTTTAATGTTTTCAAGGTTATGCTTCGTGTGACAATTTACCAGATACTTTGGCTTCCTACAATAATTGGAGCAATAATAAAACATTATTCATATAGATTGGTACCTTATATTGTAGCTGAAGACGCAAATGTTTCTTCTAAAGAAGCAATTAGATTATCTCGTATGCTTATGAAAGGGAACAAGTGGAGAGCTTTTATGCTAGATATTTCCTTCTTTCCATGGCACATTTTAAATTCTATATCTTGTGGACTTTTAGGAGTATTTTTCTTAAATCCATATACAGAAAGTGCTAGTGCAGAATTCTATAAAGATATTATTATGAGAAAGAAAGAAGAAGAATTCTACAAAAATTACCTTGGAGAAAGAAAATTTGCAGACGAAAAGCTATATATTGAAGAAGAAAAAGATTATTATGATGGTACGGCTCCATCAGATTATTCTTTTGCTTTACCAAATTATGAACCTCTTAGTTTGGCAGTTTTGTTCTTTGTATTTGCTATTATAGGTTGGGGTTTGGAAGTTACTATGTTTTTGTTTAAGACACACACATTTGTAAATAGGGGAACGTTGATAGGCCCTTGGTTACCTATATATGGTGCTGGCTGTGTGCTTATATTGATAGTATTTACCAAAACTAGATTTAAGAAAAATATAAATAATCCTATAATACTATTTTTAAGTATAATGCTTCTTTGTGGAGTGTTAGAGTACTTTACATCATGGATGTTAGAAGTGACTACTGGATTAAAATATTGGGATTATGCAGGACACTTCTTGAACATTAATGGAAGAATATGCTTTGAAAATTTATGTGAGTTTGGTTTAGGCGGATTACTTTGTATTTACATGTGCGCTCCAAATCTTAACAAAGTAATCGAAAAAACCGATAAAAGAATA
>JAEEGL012386557.1_pt1 | contig 25483 bp, 20 predicted proteins | sample 9134231 | NCBI WGS metagenome assembly JAEEGL01 (sample SAMN16246548, study PRJNA631951) | gut metagenome | biome: gut microbiome; feature: rumen; material: fiber-attached | host: Bos | place: Iran: Karaj | collected 2018-10
CGCAAACGACGTCGGCGGCGGCTCAGCTCACGATGGACCAGTGGCTGTGGGAATGGGGTGACCAGATAGAGGCGCTGTTTGACGACTACCCGCTGCTGCGCGACATCTGCCGCGGCTTGAAGAAGAACCAGTACCCTGCGGCTGTGTTTGTGGCTGGAGGACTGTTGATGACGCTGATGACCAGGTGTACATATCGCTTCTATCATCGTCCTGAAGAATTGCGCCGCTTGAACAACTCGACGCTGATTATCGGCGACCCTGCCAGTGGTAAGAGTTTTGCTACTCGTTTGTTCAAGCTCCTTGCGGCTCCTATGGTGGCAGCGGACAAAACCGGTATTGCAGCCATCAACCGCTACAAGGAGGAGATGAAAACCAAGGGGGCGAACAAGGAGAAGCCGCAGAAACCCAAGGTACTGTTCAGGGTGCATCCGGCTCGTACCAGTAATGCGCAGTTCATTCAGGACATGGTGAACGCTGTGGAGGTGGTAGATGGTACTGAGATGCAACTGCACATGCTGACCTTCGACACGGAGCTTGACAATACGCTGACCGTTCAGAAGGGCGGCTCATGGATTGACAAGCAGTCGATGGAATTAAAGGCCTTTCATAACGAGGAGGATGGTCAGGCGTATTCTAACTTGGATAGCGTAGTTCAGAACTTCATCGTCACGTGGAACTATATCTATACGGGCACGCCTTTGGCACTTCGCAATAAGGTGAATGAGCGCAATTTCGGCTCAGGACTGGCTACTCGTCTGACGGTGATTCCACTGCCCTCTACGAACTTTGAGATGATGAGTCGCGAACAGAATGTTGACTTTGAGAGCGACGGCAGGCTGAAGGAGTGGGCTTTCAAACTGGATCGCGTGAAGGGTGAACTGAGTGTTCAGCACATCGTGGATGAGCTGTACGACTGGACTGCACGCCGTATGGCTGACACCAAGGAGAACGAGTCGAAGGCCGAGGAAATGCTTTGCAAGCGTTGTGCCTATCATGGGCTGAACTTCGCGGCACCGTTCATCGTGATGCGCCATTGGGCCAACATCCATCAGGACGGCCAGTACTGGAGCGGCGAGTTTGAGACTGACGATGTGGACTGGCGACTGGCCGAGCTGTTGGTGACCATCCAGTACGCCTGTCAGCGCCATTACTTCCTGGCAATGGCTGAGAAATATTTCGATGACCAGTTGCGCGATGTGTCAGTAAACGCCCATCGCCAGCAAAAGACCATCGATGCTTTTGAGCGTCTGCCAGAGGAGTTCACCGTTGACGATGCCAAGCGATGCTTCTCGCTGACGAACGATACCGTGGCGCGTGTGAAAATCAGCCGCCTGATGAAGGATCACTTCGTGGAAAAGGCAGGTGACTTTGTGGAGAACGGCACCACCAAGGCCGTGTTCAAGAAAACTGGCAAGGTCATGCGCTGACGCCGTATCACCGTATCACCGTAACATTTATGATTTTTAGATGATGAAAGAAGTAACAATCAACAAACAAGCACGACTCAGCGAGCATTTTACGCTCGCTGAGCTTCACTTCGCGGTCCGTCCCTCAGGCAATCGCCGTGTGGTCAGGCTGATTCAGACGTAAATCCGTTCTCTACGATTGTCGCCGACATACCTTTGAGGGGTGTATCGGCGGCATTTTGTATCAAATAAAAGTACTTACAGGTACTCAATTAGCGTTTTTTTTACTTTTCTTCCGAAAAAATTTGTTAATACGAAAAATTTATGTATCTTTGCAATCCACTATGTCTGTTAATGTACATGATAAAGTGGGACTGAAAAAGTTTAAAAAATAACTAACAAAGCTACTTAGGAAATATGCTTAGCGAGGGTCAAAAATTTGGAGAGAAAGAGAGATATGAGCTGATTAAACAGCTGGGACGTGGTGGTTTCTCAGAGGTATGGTTGGCCGAAGACAGTTGGACGCATGTCCAGGTGGCCATCAAGGTTTATGCGCCTGGTGCAGGACTGGACGAGGCTGGTATCCAGCTCTTTACCCAGGAGTTCTCGCTGGTGTTCGACATGAACCACACCAACTTGTTGAAACCTACCTATTTCGACAGTTACGAACGCCAGCCTTATCTGATTATGCCGTTGTGTAAGAATGGCTCAGCGTTCAAATATGTGGCTGCCAAGGAGAGTATTCCTGAGGAGGAATGCTGGAAAATGCTGCACGACGTAGCAGCCGGACTGGCCTATCTGCACGGCAAGAACCCGCCCGTGATTCACCAGGATATCAAGCCGGACAATATTCTGATTAGCGACGAGGGACGGTATATGATTACCGACTTCGGCATCAGTGCCCGTGTGCGCAGCACCATCCGCAGCGGTTCGGCAGCATCGGAACAGAGCGGCGGTACGCTGGCCTATATGGGACCAGAACGCTTCAGCTCTCAGCCCAGGCCTATCATGGCTAGTGACGTGTGGTCGCTGGGTGCCATGATGTACGAACTGATATGTGGTATGCCGCCTTTCGGCAACAATGGCGGACTGATGCAGAAGAAAGGGGCCGAGATACCTATCATCGAAGAAAACTACTCGCAGGAGCTGAAGGACATTATCTATAGCTGTCTGCTGGAGGTTCCTGGCAAGCGTCCCTGGGCCAAGACGATAGAGGAGCTGGCCTATAACCACCTGCACGGCATCACGATGCCACAGGCCGCAGAACCCGTCCAGGCGATACAGAATGAGCCCGTGGTGGAGCCGGCACCCCAGCCAGAACCCGTGCCTGAGCCTGTTTACCAGGCTGAACCCGTTTACCAGCCGGAACCCCAGCCAGAGCCAGCTTATCAGGCTCAACCCCAGCCCGAACCTCAGCCAGCGCCTGTCGCAGAGCCAGAACCCGCGCCCGTCCAGCGGACAGCCCAGCCTGAGCCTGCCTCATGGAAACCGCAGAATAGTGCAGGGGCCAAGAAGAGCGGCAGTTCGTCGCCCCTGGCCAACAAGAAGCTGCTGATTGCCGCTGCCGTTGTCGGCGTGCTGCTGATAGTGGGTCTGGCCAGTATGTGTGGCGGCGGCGATGAAGAGAACGCCCAGGTGGCAGAGGTAGAGCAGGTAGCGCCCCAGGTGAACCTGGACTCCATAGCCCAGCTGAAGCTGGCCGTCACCAGGGATGCTATGAAGAAGGCTGACGAGTTCCAGGCGAATTTCAGCGAGCAACTGCTGAATCCTGAAAACGGAAAGCTAGAGGACTTCTATATTGACATCATCGAGAAGTGTCGTGAATACAAGGCTGAGGCTGACCAGTATCCTGACTCGCAGCTGAAAGACGCAGCTCTGGAGTTGGAGATGCAGACCCAGCAGACGGAAGCCGAGAACCATTTGTATGACATTTACAAGATGCTGGAGAATGACATCAAGGCCCTCCTGAAAATTGGCTCGAAGGATATGGCTGACAAGTATCAGGAACGTGCCAATACCATCAAGCCCTATATCGAAGAAAAGCTGCAGGAACAGCCGGCAGCAGAACAACCTGAAACCGAACAATCAAAACAAGAAGCAGAATGAAATATCTAGTAAGAGTATTATTCGTAATGATGCTGGCGCTGGCCCCAGCGGTAGGTGCCAGTGCGCAGGGCGCAGCCCAGAAGTACGACGAGGGTGTGGCTTTATATAATAAAGGTAATTACCAGGAAGCCATCAAGGCGCTGAACGAGTCGATGATTCTGAACAAGAGTGCTGCCAACAAGAGCAAGTGCAACGCTATGATCAAGAAGTGCCGGGCAGCGATGAAAACCCAGAAACCCGCCAAGACGCAGTCCAGGCAGGCAGATCTGGCCATCAGCCTGAGAACCAACCTGGTGGAGCTTGACGGTAGTGAAGCCTCTGCTGAAGTCGTAGCCGTAACGGCATCGGGCGGATGGGACATGAAGCTGGAGCGCGAGACCGACAACCTGTGGTGTACGCTGGAGAAGTCGGACGACCACAGCTCGCTCGTCATCAAGGCCAAGCAGTCGAACCAGACGATGGCCCGTGAAGCCAACATCATCGTCTTTTCCACGAAGGACGAAAACCAGAGCAAGCAAATCAAGGTAGTGCAGAGCAGAGGCAAGAAACCACAGCTCAGGGTCGAGCCTGCAGAGCCTGAGATGATAGACAGGAAGGGCGGCGAAGTGCTGCTGCGCGTGAACTGCGTGTCTGATACCCTGTATGCCGATGGCAAGAACTGGACGGTGAAGAAGTTGCCCGAATGGGCCGACGTCATATCGACGAAGCAGGTGTCTTCTGGAGTCCTGAACCTGAGAAAGGAGCGCGAGGAGGTCAAGCCCAACGAACTGTCCCTCCAGCTGGAGCCTAACCCCACCAAGCAGGATCGCGTGGACTATGTCATCCTGAGCAGTCAGGACACAGAGCTCCGCATCAAGCTGACCCAGCAGAAGGGTAACAAGAAGACTGGTGCAAGATAAAATTACCGATTTACTAAAAACATAATGCTATGAGATGTAACAATTGTGGATACGACAATGATCCAGGTGTGAGTGTCTGCGTGAAGTGCGGACACCAGTTGCAAGACGCGGGAGGCTACAACCCCAACCCCTATCAGGCTGGCGGCTACGCTCCTAACTACGGAGGTGGGGCAGAACCAGCACCCAGACCCACGGTGATAGGTGCCACAGGTATGCAGGAACCCCAGCCCAAGCCTACGATGATAGGTGCGGCAGGTGCTGCTATGGCAGAGCCCATGCCCCGTCCTACACGTGTGATGAACGGTCCGATGATGCAGGAACAAGTACGTTCGGCCGCCAATCAGGGTGGTAATAAGGCTTGTCCTACCTGCGGCTATCCGGTGATGGGTGACTTTGCCATGTGTCCCAGCTGTGGTGCACAGCTCAAACCTCAGCCCGCACAAGTGGTTAGCGAGGCTCCTGCAAGAGCCGCCAAGCCAGCGCCAGCAGCAGAGGAGATGAATATTGTCACCACCTGTGACGCCTGCGGCAAGGAGGTGCCTGCCAGCTATGCACACTGCCCATACTGCGGTGAGAAGATTCACCAGAAGACGGTGTTCGTACGTCGCCATCATGTAGAACCGCCTAAGCCCAAGTGCTCTTTGGCGCTCGTTCCAGAGGAGAACGAACAGGTGGAGAGAGTGAACGACTACGAGGGAGCCAGCATCATGCTGAACAGGGAGAACACTGAGCCCAACAACCGCTCCATCACCTCGAAGGTACAGGCAGAGCTGATTTGCGAAGATGACAAATGGTATATCCTGAATCATAGCGAGCTGTGTTCTACCGTCGTTGAGGCCAACCGTAAGATAGAGCTTCAGCCTGGCGACATCATCGTGCTGGGTGACAGGCGCTTCAAGTTTGAGAAGAAATAGCGGACATTCCGAGAGATGAGCTCCTATCAGGTAGTAGACCGATGTGACTTCCAGCCAGGACAGACCATCAATAATCTGTATACGGTGAGGAAAACCCTTGGTGAGGGGTCATTTGGTGTGGTCTATCTGGTAGACGACTTCCGCGGAGGCAAATATGCGCTGAAGCTGCTCCGCCTCTGGGAGGTGCCGTCAGAAATCAGGCAACCCCTGATGGACAGGTTCGAGATGGAATTCAAGACGGGACAGATAGCCTGCGACAACCTGGTGCAGTCGGTAGACTTCGGACGGGTAGGGGGCAACCCATTCATCGTGATGGAGTTTTGTCCTGGCGGCGACCTGGAACCCTTGCTTGGGAAAAGCGGAACACGCGCACCACGCATCTGTACTGACATACTGACAGGACTGGGTGCCCTGCACGCACAAGGGAAGGTACACCGTGACCTCAAGCCTGAGAATGTGCTGTTCAAGCAGAGTGGAACGGCTGCGCTGACAGACTTCGGAATATCAGGCGACCGCAATCACAGAATGACCCAGCGTAACATCTTCGGACGGCCAGACCAGATTTTCGGCACCTATGCCTACATGCCGCCAGAGCAGGTGAACAGGGCCAGAGGTGGTGCCACGGTGCTGCCTACGACGGATATCTTCTCGTTTGGCGTGCTGGCATATCAGCTGCTGACAGGACTGTTGCCTTTTGGTACACTGGAGTCACACAACGAACTGGCAGAATACCAGATACGCGGCAAGAAGGGACAGTGGGACAGAGACCGGTTGCGCCACATTGCTGACGGAGAAAAGTGGCTGAGACTCATAGAAGGATGCATAGCACCAGACTTCAAGCAGCGCATACAGACCGTCGACGAGATTATCCGCATGGTGCCTCAGTCGCCCTTCAGTCCCACTCCGCCACGTCCAGTCCAGAGGCCTGTCTACCAGCCACCGCAGGCTACCCACGGCTACCAGCTGAGGGTCTTGCAGGGCGAGGAATACGGGCGCGTTTACAACCTGAGCCAGATGATAGCACGGGGAATAGGCGTGTTGACGGTAGGACGGCAGACGGACAATGCCATCTACATCAAGTCGGACAGCTCTGATTTCCTCTCGCGCCACCACTGTACCATAGAAACGGGACAGTCGCAGTGGTTCATCCGCGACGGACAGTGGAGAAGTGCCACCCGCCAGTGGGAGGCCTCGAGCAACGGGACGTTTGTCAATTCCCGTCCTGTCACTTCCAACGGATACTATCTGAGCCCAGGCGATATTATTGCCATTGGTGATGTTACATTAAGATTCGAAAATTATTAACCCCTAAAACTATAATAATTATGAAAGAACAAAATTACAAACGCACTGTAGCCGGCTCTGTTGGTGCTGGTATGGGTGCTATTTTCAATGGTTCAGGACGTACTTATTACATCCTGGAGCACAAAACGAGTTCAAAGTACCATACGGCTGGTGAGTCGCAGAAAATCATCATCGACCAGATTGAGCTGGGACGTGATGCTTCTTGTCAGGTTCGCTTTGACGAGTCGTTCGAAACGGTCAGCCGCAAGCATGCCGCCATCGTTCGTGACGGCCAGAACTGGCAGCTGATTCACCTGTCGAGTGCCAATCCCACCTTGGTGAACGGACGTCCCGTACAGGGCAGCTACTACCTGCAGTCTGGTGACGAGATCCAGCTGTCAGTAGGTGGTCCCCGTCTGGGATTCATCGTTCCGCAGGGTAAGCAGTCGCTGACGTCGAGCATTAAGCTGACAGAGCGTATGAACCTGTTCCGCCAGCAGGCACTCCGTCCATACCGCCGTGCTATATGGGCATTGTCAGCTTTGCTGATACTGGCCATTCTGGGCTTTGGTGCATGGAACTATAAACTGAGTCTGGACAACTCCGCATTACGTCAGGAGATGGCCACCTATCAGATCAAGCTCGATTCGCTGTCGACTGTGAAGCAGGGACTGATGCAGGAACAGGAGAAACTGAATCAGGAACTGGCAGCTGCTCCCGCAGCAAGGCGTGAGGAAATACGCCAGCGCATTGTATATGTGAACCGCCAGCTGTCAAGTGTTGCCGACGAGGCTAACCGCGTCCAGCAGCAACTGGCAAGTACCCGTCAGCGTGCCATCGACAATGGTGTGGCCGACGATGTCATCGAAGGCGTAGTCAATCCTGCTGCTCCTGGTGAGTCGTCAGCAACCATCGCTTCCATTGGCAATCCGGACGAGAACCATAACGTTTCTGGTGTTGCCACACCTATTGCCGGTGAGGCTGCCGCACAGGAAGGTGCCTATAACGACAACCCAACGGCCCACGGCGATGCCAGCGGTACCATTCGTGACTACTACAACCACATCTATTCGTTGAAGATTCGCCGCATCACCTGCGAGCGTGACGGACGTGCCCTCGACCCAGGCATCTCGCTGACTGACGTCGTTTGCGGTACTGCTTTCGTGCTGAGTAACGGTACGCTGGTTACTGCACGTCAGAACATCGAACCCTGGATCTTCTGGCGTCAGCTGGGAGGCAGATGGCGTGAGCTGCTGGCCAACTACAAGGCTATGGGATTCAATATCGTCATCGAGTATGATGCATACAGCACTACAGGTACAGCCCACAAGTTGTCGTTCAACAACCAGGACTTCCGTGTTGACCGCAGCGGTGACATCACCGAGGTGATTGACGAAGTCGTCAAGGATGTTCGCGTACTGATCAAGGACAATGGATTCAGAATCAGCTCCAGCGAATTCCGCAACCGCAACGTGACCGTCGTTACGCCCAGCTCACAGTGCTATGCCATTCTGCCTGGCAAGGGCGGTGCAGGTATCCCCTACGATGCAGGTGCCTCGTTGGCGAGCGATGGTGGTACGGAGGTACAGGTTGCCGGATTCAAGAACAATCCTGACATCCATAACCTGGCCAACTATATCAGCTACTTCAAGTCGAGCACTTCGCGTGCCGATACCCGCAACGGTACCATCGTACTGCAGGATGCTAACCGCAATGCCGGCTATCTCGGATCGCCCGCATTCTTCAAGGAGAAAGACGGCTCCTATCGTGTCATCGGTGTGATGATTGGCCAGCTGTTTGGCGAAGACCGTCTTGTTCCTATTGCAAGATGTAATAAATAACGTATTATCATGTCAGAAGTAAAATTCAAGTTAGCGGCAGGAACCAATGTCGGACTTTACCGGCAGAACAATGAGGACAACTTCATTGTGTGTCCTGACCTTGCCACCCCCCACTGGGTCATGCCCCAGGACGACGACTATGCCGAGTTGAGCCCCTACGGCGCCTTGTTGGTAGTAGCAGACGGCATGGGCGGCATGAATGCCGGAGAAGTGGCGTCAGCAATAGCTGTTGAGACCATTCAGCAGATGTTTACGGCGGAAGCTATTGCTCCCATTGCCGACGACAGCAAAGCTATTGTTGAGTTCATGGAAAATGTGGTGGAAACAGCAGACTTGAATATTCTGAACCGTAGCCAGACGGACAGCAGTACCCAGGGCATGGGTACTACTGTCGTTATGGCTTGGATCATAGGACAAAGGGCCTATGTCTGCTGGTGTGGCGACAGTCGTTGCTATGTCTATAACAGCGAACGTGGCATCGCGCGGCTTTCCAAGGATCACTCTTTCGTGCAGGAGCTGGTTGACCGCGGCGAACTGGACCCGGCTTATGCCAGTGACCATCCGCTGTCGAATGTCATTACCCGCTGCCTGGGAAATGAGGAGAAACGGGCAAAGCCTGATACTCGGATCTATGAGCTGTACGATGGCGACGTCATCATGCTGTGCAGCGACGGACTCTGCGGACTGTGTCAGGATGAGCTGATAGAGGAGGTGATGGCCGAGTTCCATGAATCTCCCAAGGAGTGCAGAAACGAACTCATCTCTGCAGCTTTGGCCAAGGGCGGTCACGACAACGTTACCGTAGCTCTTTGTACCGTCAAAATGGACAGAACGGTTGCTGCCTCGGACGCAGGGGAGTCGGAAGACGCGACGCCCCCCGCTGACGAAGGAACATCTTCAGAAGACTCAGCAACGGACTCAGACAAGCAGGAAACCTCTGATGCTGACCATCAACAGGAGGAAAAGTCCAAAGAGAAAGAAGAGCTGCAGGCAACGTTACGTAACACCCCTGTCAAAGGCCGTTCGCATAAGTTCCTGTGGACGGTATGCCTGTTGTTGCTTGTTGCCGTTGCAGCCCTGTGCTTCATCTACGTCAATGAAGACTGTGCACCTGTCAGGCAGCAGATAGACACGTTTCTGAGTGAAGTAAGTAAAGCAATATCCAATTTTATTCAATCAATTAATTCATAACAATGAAAAAGACAATATTATCAATTTCAGCAGCCATCCTGATGTCACTGGCTGCCGTATCGTGCGCCTCTCATCATTCGGTACGTACCACAACCTATACCCAGGGAGAGTACGAGACACAGGGTGAATGGCAGAAATGTGCCGTTTGCGACGGCAAGGGATCTTGTACCGCATGCCGTGGAACAGGCCGTATCAGCGGTGATACGTGCAAGCGCTGCAAAGGTTCTGGCAAGTGTAACACCTGTAACGGAAATGGTGGATATACCATCAACTAATCATTCAGTTCCTACAGCGAAAGAAAGTGTGTCCAGTCTGACGGCACACTCTCTTTCGCAATTTTAATAATGAAGCTAGAGGAAGGTCATATCATAGCGGAGCATTACAAACTGCTGAAACAATTGGGGCACGGCAGTTTCGGTGATGTATGGCTGGCACATAACTTGCTGGCCGATATTGATGTAGCCATTAAGTTCTATGGGACGTTTGACATGAAAGGATTGGATGAGTTCCGTAATGAGTTCAAGATGGCTTACCAGCTGCATCATCCTAATCTTTTGAGCATCAGCCATTTTGATGTGTGCGACAATTGCCCCTATCTGGTGATGCCCTATTGCGCCAACGGTTCTGTCAGCCGACGGGTGGGGAAAATGAGTGAGGATGAAATCTGGAAATTCGTGCTTGACGTCTCTAACGGACTGGCCTTCCTGCACAGTTTGCAGCCTCCCATTATACACCAGGATATCAAACCTGATAACATTCTGATTACCAGTGACGGTCGATATGTCATCTCAGACTTCGGCATCAGTCGCAGTATGCGCACCAAGATGAGCAAATCGGCCAATGACATGAGCAGTTCTGGAACAATCGCCTATATGGGACCAGAACGGTTCTCTGAAAAGCCTGTTGTTGTGCTGGCGAGCGATATATGGGCTTTCGGCATGACGCTCTACGAGTTGATGAATGGAGACATCCTTTGGGAAGGCATGGGGGGATGTGTTCAGTTGAATGGAGCTCGGATGCCTATTATTGATACGCGCTTTTCAGTAGCACTGGCCAATTTGGTGACATCCTGTCTGGCTGCAGAAACTTGGGACAGGCCTACGGCAGAGCAAATCCATGAGTATGCCTCTGCTTTCATGCACCAGAGGCCTCTGCCTCCCATCATGCCTAAGTCATTAGAAGAACCTCAAGTCTCCAATCAGCCGAAGCCCCTCTATCAGCCTGAACCCTATTACGCGCAACAACAGCCACAGCCAAGGTCGGAAACACAGACTATTGGTGAAAGAAAACACGAAATGAAGCCTGTTGTTGCCCATAATGCCATTCAGGAGAGTTCCATCTTTGAAGACCTGAACTGGAAGAAAATAGCAGCCGTAGTCGCAGCTGTCGTCTGCGGTATTCTCCTGATTACAGGAGGTGTAAAGTATTATAACGTCGTCTCAGAGGAACAGGAATTTGTGTCTTGTCAAACCATTCAGGACTACGAGAAATTTATCCAAGACTATCCTTCTTCCTCTTATGTAGAAACAGCAAGGAAGCGCATAGCCGACTTAAGACCTGCCGCTCCAGCTGAGCCGCAACCAGTTTCTGATCCACAACAGCCAGCATCAGAGACTTTGGAAAAACAAGGACAAAAGAATCAGCAGGCAACCATACAGATAGTAGCCCCAGAAAGGACTGTTGAAAAGAAGAATAAGAATTATGTCGTAGTACCAGCACGTTCTTCTTACGATGCGGACGACAGGGCATTCTTCAGCTGTGTGACGGCCAAAGACTATCACAACTACTTGACGCAATTCCCTAATGGCCGCCATCGTGAGCAGGCCGCCAATGCACTGACCGTTCTTGTGAACAGTCAGGGAGCTAACGAAGCTCCGACAAATAGGGTTGTAGCCCCACCCCCACCGATGCGCTCAGGCAGGCCACCTATGCATAGAGCTCCCAGACCTAGTTATGGTGGCCCTAGAAGCAGACCTCGCCCATAGAAGGAAAGGTTTTCTTGTAAATTACTTTGTAATTTAAAAAAAATGATTACCTTTGCATTCTCATAATGCGAAGTTATTAGGAAAGATGAATATTTTTGATAACAGATATGAACAAGAAATCCTCTTAGGAAAAGGTGCTTTTTCGGAGGTGTGGAAAGTAAGGGACATACAGACTGGTGTGTCTCTTGCCTTGAAAATATATAATTCATCCAATGGGGCAGCAGCGGACGGCTGTGAAATGCTGACGCATGAATTTGCCCTGATGGTTAATGCTAACCACAAGAATTTGCTTCGTCCCCTGTTTTACGCTATATGTGAGAATCGTCCCTATCTGATTCTCCCCTATTGTGAAAGTGGAAATATAGGAAAAATGGTGGGGAAGATGACGGAAGACGAAGCCTGGAGACTGCTCAGAGACTGTGCCAGTGCCCTGAGTTATTTGCATGCGATGCACCCGCCAATCCTTCACCAGGACATTAAGCCCGCCAATATTCTGATTGGCGACAATGGCGAGTATATGCTGACAGACTTTGGCGTGAGTACCCAGTTGAAGGCCTCGCTGAGTCGCGTTTCCAACCAAGAGTTGGCACTTTATTCTGCAGGAACCGTCTCCTATATGGCGCCAGAACGATTCTCGCGCAACAATTTGCCTATTATGGCCAACGACATCTATTCCCTGGGCTCTACGGTATATGAGATGTTGTCTGGTTTCCTGCCTTTTGGAAATGACGGTGGTCTGTTGCAGAAGAAGGGAGCAGATATCCCAGAACTGCAAGGTGACTTCTCGCCTATGTTGAAAAAGACACTCGACCTTTGTCTGCAGGCTGAACCTTGGGATCGTCCTACAGCAGAGGACCTGGAGGATATTGCCAACAAGGCCCTTACCCATCGTGAGCTGCGCTGGAAGGAAGAGGAGGAACCTGCAGCCCAGCTGAATACAGAGACGGTCACAGAAACTATTGCTGAGCAACCAGCTCCTGTCAAGGAAGCGCCTGCAGATGTTCCGCTTGTCGCTCGTCATGAGATGGCAGATAGCATTGCTGAGGAGCACACGACAAGTCATAAGAAGCTTTATGGTATCATTGGTGTCATAGCTGTTGTGGCACTCTTGGCTGGTGGATTCTTCTTTTGGAAATCAGGTGCTCAGGAGAATAGCCAACAAACAGTCATCAGTGCTGATTCCCTGCAGAAAGTTGCCGATGACGTGGAATATGAGAAGTGTCTGGTGCTTTTTCAGCAGCCCGACAGTACGCGCGAGGCGTTTAACAAGATTGTCGCTTTGGCTAATAAAGGTCATAAGGGAGCTGTCCATGAAGTGGCTTATACCTATGCCTGGGTGGCAAGGGACCCAGAGTCAAAACGTCGTAAGAAGGCACTGGGGTGGGGTGTAGACGAGAACGGTCTCCCCGTATCAGAAGAAATAAACAGACAGGCGGTGGAATGGCTTGATAAGTCCATCCAGCTGACGGACTCTGCAGACTATCAGGCTTTGTATTGGCGCTCGTTCTATTATATCAATGAGATACTCGGAAAGAGTGACTTCGAAAAAGCCAGCCAACTGCTACGTAAGTCGAGTCTTGAGGCGAACAAGAGTCAGGACTATGTCTTCAAGAACAAAATAGACGATACCATTCATCAGTTAGAAAAGATAAAATAGGCTATGATGATAAGAAACTTACTTCTTGCTGTATTGCTGTTGATGTCGTGCAATGTAAATGCACAGGTGGCCCGATGGATTATACATCCGGAGTATGACTATATTAAGATGCTGGAGAGCGGTTTTTATGTAGCATCGAAAAATGGGCGGTACGGTATGCTTGACGACCAAGAGAAGGTCGTGGTACCGATGCAGTATGACAGCATGTCAGTGTTCAACTCGCAGAAAGCGCTGCTTTATGAGGGAGGAAAATGCATAGGCTACGTCAGCGATCGCGGCGATTTGAAAAACATTGAAGCCCTTCAGTTTGACGTTGTAGGGCTCAATAGCTTTTCAGATGGTTATCTGGCTGTCAGCAATAATTCTGGCTATTTCTATATCTGTGCCAACAGTGACGAGAAACTGGGTCCATACACATATGCGGCACCGTTCTCTGAAGGCTACGCATGGGTGAAGGTTCCTAAATCCATGAAGCACGTTCTTGACGGTTCCTATACTTTCCAAGTATTGTCAGCCAAGACTGGCGAACCAGTGAGTCTGTCCTTAGGGGAATATGAGGAAGACGATATTGACTTTGTCTCTTCATGTTGTAACGGCAAAAGCATCATCGTGCTGAAGAAGCGATTCTATGAATACGAGTACAAGACGGGGAAACTGACGCCACTGGCTACTGATGACAATCCCACCAACAAGAAAACGCGCGTGACTGCTTTGGAACGTCCTGTCGATGTGAAAGGAAACGGTAGCGGCTATACGATACGTTTCAAGCAGGGAACCATGAATTTTGACGGTCTGATGCGACTCACCAGCATCGCTTACGAAGGTCAGGCACCAAGACTCTTTGAGAAACCGAAGGTTGTCATTCCTGCTCCGCAGAGTAACATCAACGGCATTCGCTACAACGATAATCCCCTCTTGGGATTGGCTTATGATGGGAAGGAAGTGTTGCCTGCGCAGTTTGACAATGTAATTATGTTGCGTGGGAATCAGGCTTTGCTGAGAAAGAACGGCAAGATGGGTGTGCTGACCATTGACCCTAATGCCCATTTCCGTTTTGTGCTCAACGACAATCGCAACATAGGTTTTGAGCATCGGATGGTCAATACGGACGTGAGAGTTATCTGTCCGCCTTATATGAATCCCAAGCTGATGACCCTGTCAAGCGCTGACAACGATTGTGTCATCAATGCCGATACACGTGGTGAAAGCGTCAATGTTGAAGCGGCAGTGCTGTCCTATAAGTGCTCGCTGAAAATACCTGAAGAGATAGGTTCTGAACAGACTTCGTCTTCTGTGAAATTTGTCCTGAACTACGATGGATTGAGATACGTTCCGTCCACGATTTCCTTTAATACGTGGTATGTCAACAATTACAATGTTCAGCTGCTCTCACATCAGGTTGCCGGTGCTGCCCTGAATGTTGAACTGTTGGTGAAAAACAATTCACGTTACGAAGGCGGCAATTACTTTTTCGATGTTAAAATCGTTGCCGCAGACTCGATAACCTGTACTTACAAACGACTTAACGAGGAATTGTATGAAGCCCATTTCTATCGTTGGACTGAGGATGTCGTCAAGTTCAGTGTTGACATCACGGAGGAGGGATGTCCGACTATCAGTTATTCCTATTCTATTCCTGTGAAGTCAGGCAATACTTCAAAGAAAGAAAAGGCTAAAAGCGAATCCACTGAGGCAGACTACCAGTCGCAGGGACAGGTGAAACGTAAGGCGGTACGTCCAAAGACACCAGCCAAGAAAGAAGATTCCAAGATTATTCTGATTCCTAATTGATGAAGTGTGGCTATGGCGTCATTGAAGGAATTTTTCAAGAAGGACAGGTTTGCAGCATTGGCAGGTGTTGAGCTGATGGAGGTGAAAGAGGGCTATGCCAAAGCCCGCATGCTCGTGACCCCAGAACACTTGAACGGTGGCGGCGTGTGTCAGGGCGGTGCTTTGTTTACGCTGGCTGATTTGGCCTGTGCAGCAGCCTTTAACAGCCACTTGGTACTGACGTTGGGTACTTCTGCCAATATTACTTTTTTAGCTAATGTGAGCGAGGGCTATGTCTATGCAGAAGCCCGTGAGGTGGTTGACCATCCTAAGATGCCGTTTGCCGAGGTCCGAGTGACTGATGAGACGGGACGCCTGTTGGTGGTCTTCACTTCTGGGGGATACAGAAAAAAAGGAGCGGTCATCGATGCTGACCGCCCCTTGCCATAAACTTAGTTGATTAAATAAGTTTTGATAAGTCAGGCTCCTCAATGTAGCGGAGCTTGTTGTCTATGATGACCTTTTCGGCCTCCTCGGCATTTTCAGTACGGAACACCATAATACCTTTGCCGCGAAGCAGGAAGGTGTACATGTAGGCGATGGAAATGCCAGCTGCGGAGAACGTTTCTACAGCATCGGCAGCACGTCCAGGCTCATCGTCCAGCTCGAGGGCAAAAACATTGGAGAGTGCTACGGCAACGCCGCCGTTCTTCAGCTCCTCGTAAGCGCGGAGGGGTTCGCTACAGATGAGACGGTAGATGCCGTACTCAGCAGTGTCTGCAATGGTAGAGGCGACAATCTGAATGCCTGCCTTCTTGAGAATCTGGAGCACTTTGATAAGCGTGCCAGAACGGTTCTCAATAAAAATGGAAAGTTGATGGATTGTCATAATACTTTGTTTTTTTGATAGTTGTTGTTTATTGATAGTTTGAAATTACTGGTAGACTTTGCGTTTGTCAACGACACGGACGGCTTTACCCTCACTGACAGGCAGCGTACCCTTAGCGACAAGACGTACGCGGGGCTTCAGCAGGATTTCGTCGCCCAGCTGGTGACGGAGTTCTTTCTCGAGGAACTGCAGCTTGCTGAAATCGTCGGTACCCTCGTTCACCTCAACCTCAACGGTCATCTGGTCGTTGTTGTCCTCGGTAGTCAGCGTGATGAGATAGTTGGTGCCCACCTCTGGGAACTTCATCAGGATCTTCTCTATCTGAATGGGGAAGATGTTGACGCCGCGCAGCACAATCATATCGTCAGAGCGTCCGCGCATGCGGTCCAGACGGATGTGGTTGCGTCCGCAGGGACAGGTACGGCCCAGGACCCGTGTGAGGTCGCGTGTTCGATAGCGTAGCAGCGGCATCGCCTCGCGGCATAGGGTGGTGAGTATCAGCTCGCCAATCTCTCCGTCGGGCACAGGCTCCAGTGTATCTGGGTCGACAATCTCAACGATGTAGTAGTCCTCCCAGAAGTGCAGGCCATTCTGTTCAGGACATTCGAATCCTACGCCAGGGCCGCACATCTCGCTCATGCCGAACGAGTTGTAGGCTTTGACACCCATCATCTCCTCGATACGCTTGCGCTGCTCCTCTGAGTGAGGCTCGGCACCGATGGCCAGCACCTTCAGCTTGGTGTCGCGGCGAGGGTCAACGCCTTCCTGCTTCATCACCTCATACAGGCGTGTGACGTAGCTTGGTATAGCATGGATGGCCGTTGTTCCGAAATCCTTGATGAACTTAATCTGTCTTAGGGAGTTACCTGCAGCGGCAGGTATGGTGAGCATACCCAGACGCTCGGCACCATACTGGAAGCCCAAGCCTCCTGTAAACATGCCATAGCCTGAAGAGTTCTGGAATACGTCATCTGGGCGCAGTCCCACCATCCACAGGTTGCGTGCCACTTGGTTGGCCCACTCGTCAAGGTCTTTCTGCGTATGCAGGATGACCGTAGGATTACCTGTCGTTCCTGAGGACGAGTGCAGACGCACACAGTCGCGCAGGGGTACACAGGACATACCGAAAGGATAGGTCTCGCGCAGGTCTTGCTTCGTGGTGAAAGGCAACTTGCGCACGTCGGCCAGTGTCTTGATGTCGTCAGGCGTAATGCCTGCTTCCTTGAATTTTTTCTGATAGAATTCGTTCTTCATGCAGTGGCGTACAGTCTTCTGCAGGCGCTCCAGCTGGAGAGCCTCAATCTGTTCGCGGGTCATGGTTTCGAATTCCGGATTAAAATAATTGGATTGTTGCATAATAGTTATTTATAGTTTGCGATTGTCAATGACGTGTGCACTCTTGCCTTGGCTGCGCTCAATGGTATTGGGAGCCTTGAGCTGTACCTTGGCGCTGATGCTGAGCACGCTCTTGAGCTTATTGGCCAGCTTCTTCTCCAGTGCGTCGACGGCTGCGGGAGTATCGAAGGTGCCAGTGAAGTATTCCTGGCGCAGCTCCACCTGTACCTGCAGGGTGTCGAGATTGTTGACACGGTCCACGATGAGCATATAGCGTGGGGCGAACTCGGGCATCGACAGAACGACACTCTCCACCTGCGATGGGAATACGTTGATGCCTCGGATGATCAGCATGTCGTCGGAGCGGCCTTCTATACGTCCCATACGGATGTTCGTACGTCCGCAGTCGCATTGTCCGTCCATCAGCGAGCAGAGGTCACGGGTGCGATAGCGCAGCACGGGCATACCCTCCTTGGTCAGTGTGGTGAATACCAGCTCACCCGTCTGTCCGTTGGGCAGCGATTCCAGCGTGGTGGGATTGATGATTTCTGGGTAGAAATGGTCTTCGTTGATGTGGCTTCCATGTTGCATCTGGCATTCATAGCTCACGCTGGGACCCATTACTTCCGACAATCCGTAGATGTTGTATCCCTTCAGTCCCAGACGCTCTTCTATCTCCTTGCGCATGCTTTCAGTCCAGGGCTCAGCACCGAAAGCTCCTGTGCGCAGCTTGATCTGCTCTTTCTTAATGCCCATCTTCTCCATCGTCTCAGCCAGGTAGAGGGCGTATGACGGAGTACAGGCAATGCCGGTAATGCCCAGGTCGCGAATGAGCTTCAGGTGCTTCTCCGTGTTACCTGTACCTGCAGGAATGACCGATGCTCCCATGTGCTCAACACCGTAGTGGGCTCCCAGTCCGCCAGTGAACAGTCCATAGCCGTAGGCAACGGAGAAGATGTCGTTGCGGGTGACGCCAAAAGCCGTCAGGCAGCGTGCCATACACTCGCTCCATATTCCGATGTCCTTGCGGGTATAGCCCACGATGGTCGGGTTACCCGTGGTGCCGCTGGAAGCGTGTACGCGGATAATCTCACTCTGTGGGGCTGCCTGCAGCCCAAAGGGGTAGTTGTCGCGCAAGTCCTTCTTCGTCGTGAAGGGCAGCTTCTTGATGTCCTCGATGGTCTGGATGTCATCAGGACGGATGTCCAGCTCTTGCAGTTTGTTGCGATAGAAAGGGACATTATGGTAGACGTATTCTACTATCTTATGCAGGCGTTTGCCTTGGAGCGCACTCATCTCGTCGCGGCTCATGCATTCTTTATTGGGGTTCCAAATCATTTTGTTTAGTATTTTTTGTTTGGTAAAAAAGTTTATTGAATATTATTCGTAGCACTTGAAGATGCTGTCAACAGTGTTGCGATTCATCTTCGGAGTGAGGAGACTGACCAACCACACGACAGGGAAACCGCCTACCATGGCGATGGCTCCGCAGTTGATGGGGTTGATGGGATTGCCTATGAGCATGTTGACAACGGTGATGCCTACGCCCCATACAAAGCAAGCCCAGACGGCAGCAGTGGTCACGCCGCGCCAATAGAGTCCCAGCATGAACGGAGCCAGGAAGGCACCAGCCAGTGCGCCCCACGAGATACCCATCAGCTGGGCAATGAACGTGGGTGGGTTCAGGGCTATCATCAGCGACATAGCAATGAAGAATACGATGAGTACGCGCATGACAACAACCTTGCGCTGCTCAACCTTCTCAGAGACGATGTCGTCGATGGTTCCCTCCTCCACCTCGCCAGGCAGCGACTTCTTGTCGTGGTAAATCAAGTCCAGCGTCATAGTCGATGACGAGGTGAGCACCAGCGAAGCCAGTGTTGACATCGATGCCGACAGCACCAGCAGCACTACGAGTGCAATGATGGCATCGGGAAGGGTTACCAGCATGGACGGTACGATGCTGTCAAAGGCCAGCTTGCCGTTTGCCAGTGTGGGCGGTGTGCCGAACAGGCGTCCGAAGCCTCCGAGGAAGTAGCAGCCGCCAGCAACGATGAAGGCGAAGATGGTCGATATGATGGTGCCGCGCTTGATGGCACTCTCGTCCGTGATGCTATAGAACTTACCCACCATCTGCGGAAGTCCCCAGGTGCCTAATGAGGTCAGTATGACTACGCCCAACAGGTTCCAGGGGTCAGGACCGAACCATGATGCAAATTCGCCGTTGACCGCTGGGTTGGTGTCTGATGGCAGCGCGGCCATTTTCTCTACGGCAGCCGTGAGTCCGCCTTGCGTGTTGAGCACGGCAGCAATGACGATGACAATGCCGAAGAGCATGATGACACCTTGTATGAAGTCGTTCATGGCTGTAGCCTTATAGCCGCCCAGGATGACATAGACTGCCGTCAGGATAGCCATGATGATGACACAGTATTCGTAGGGTATGCCGAATCCCATCTCAAACAGCGTGGAGATACCTTTGTATACGCCTGCGGTGTAGGGGATGAGGAATACGAATGCGATGACACTGGCCACAATGCGTAGTCCCTGGTCCTGAAAACGCGTGCCGAAGAAGTCGGGCATAGTGCGGCTCTCAATATGTTGAGTCATCAGCTTCGTGCGGCGTCCCAGCAGGATCCATGCCAGCAGCGAACCAATGACGGCATTGCCAATACCAATCCATGCAGACGACAGTCCGTATTTCCATCCGAACTGTCCGGCATAGCCTACGAATACTACTGCCGAGAAATACGATGTGCCGAAGGCAAAAGCGGTAAGCCACGGGCCTACAGAGCGTCCGCCCAGTACGAAGCCGTCTACACTGGCAGCCTGCTTGCGGCTATAGATGCCTACACCCAGCATGACTGCAAAGAATATGATGGTCAGAAGGATTTTGATAATCATAATGGTATTCTTATTTATTTAGTTTTCTTTCCTGTATAGTCGAGTCTTACCTGCATCTGTGCCATGATGGCATGGTTGGCTCCGTGGATGAACTGCCCGTCCTTTCTATAAGCGCTCATGTAGACATATTGCAATTGGACACGGCACTTCTTGTAGAACCAATATTGCAGACCGGCAATAGCCTTGTGCTGGTCCATGCCCAACGAGGTGTTGTAGTTGAAAAAGTCGTAGGAGCCGACGACGTCAACCCCCTTGCCCAAGGGGACATTGCCTGTTACGTAGGCACCACGGCTGGTAACCTTGCCGTCCTTGCCTTCCAGGTATTCACCGTGTACGTTGAATTGGGGCGACTTGTAGTCAAAGCCTACCGTCCAGCGGTTACGCTTGTAGTTGTCGCCTTCCTTGACGTCAGGGTTGTAAAGCGAGTTGGCAATGGCGTGACCACGGCCTATCTGGCCTGTAGCCACCAGGTTGAGGCCCTTCACAGGGCGATATTCCAGACGGCCGATGAAGTCCTTGTACTTGTTGCCGTCCTTCTTGTTGATACCCTGACCGTTCATCACCTGTAGTTCGTAGCGCAGCTTGGCGTTGTTGGTCTCGCCAAACAGCGACAAACCGAGGTCGCGGCCGTACTGAACGCCAAACAGGGGGTCGCTGCCGCATCCTGCCAGATAGACGACGCTCTCTGCATAGACGTCAATGGCTTCCATTGCCGTCGGCGACAGCGGGTTCTCGTACGACAGGGCGTTCTTGAACTGTCCGAAGCGGACTGTCAGCGCCTTGTTTTTTGTAATCCGGAAGTCCGTATAGTACTCCTGCACCACGCTCGAGAAGTCGTGCATAAACAGGAATGACCAACGGTCAGTAAGCTGCGCGTTGGTCCATACGATGATGCGTTTCAGGTCGAAGCTACCTTTGTCTTCACCTCCTTGGTGCGAGTAAGTAAATCCACCCTGTGCATAACCATGCAGTTGGATGCGTTCCGTTGCGTCTTTCAGCCAATCAGTTTTGTTGGCTGACTCACTTTGTCCCATGGCGGCAGTGCTGCTGAATACGGCCAGCAGCATAGCCAGTGTCAATTTGATCAATTTTCTCTGTTTCATTTTCTTTGTCTATTAATAGATTGTGTCAGTAATCAATTTAGTTGTTTGCCTCGAATATGGCCATGCGCTCCTCCAGCTGTGCGTACTGATGGTCTTCAATGAACGATGTACACACGCGCAGCCCTTCCTGATGCGAACCTGTGGTGATAAGGCAGATGGCCGACACACCATAGTACATCAGCTCGCGTGCCAGCTCACCGCTGGTCATGTTCTTATAGCCGATGGTGAAGTAGAATCCGTCGGCAATGGGCTTGTCGATGTCAACGTCGTAGACGATGTGGAAACCGTGGCGCACGAATATCTCCTTCAGCTTGTGGGCGCGGTCGCCATACACCTTCACTTCCTGCCTGAAATTGTACTCGCCGTCGCATGCTGCCTTCAGCATGGCTGTCATCGCATACTGTGCCGAGTGGCTGGTGCCTGAAGAAAGGGCATAGAGCATGCGCGTGGAGAACACCAGTCCGAAGGGCAGTCCCTCGTAGCGTTCGGCAAGGTCGGTATAGTGACGGTGGAAGAGCTTGTCGCTGATGCAAGTCACACCGATGCGCTCGCCGGCATAGCTGAACGCCTTCGAGCCCGAAATGAGCAGTATGTAGTTGTCGGTGTAGTGTGCCACGGTGGGCTGATAGGGCGGTTCGAAAGGCTTGCTCAAGTCCTGGCGGAAGTCCATGGCGAAGTAGGCGAGGTCTTCCATGACTATCGTATTGTACTTGGTGGCCAGCGTTCCGATGGTCTTCAGCTCATCTTCCGTCAGGCAGATCCATGCTGGGTTGTTGGGGTTCGAATAGACGATGGCGCAGATGTTGCCCACCTTCAGGTATCCCTCCAACTTGCGCTCCAGCTTGTCGCCTCGGTAGTCGTAGACGTCAAAGGTCTCGTACTTCACACCCTGCACCTGCAACTGCATCTTCTGCACTGGGAATCCAGGGTCGATGAACAGCACGGTGTCCTTTGACTTGTCGGCCTGCGAGCAGGTGAGGAACGAGGCAAAGGTACCCTGCATCGAACCGCAGACGGGTACACAGCCGTCTGGCGATATGTCAACGTTGATGAAAGCCTTGACGAAACGCGATGCTTGCTTCTTCAGTTCAGGGTAGCCTTGAATGTCGGGATAGGAGTGGGCGATGCCGTTCTGCAGCGATTTGATTTGTGCATCGACACCCACCTGGGCAGCAGGCAGTCCTGGAATGCCCATTTCCATCTTGATAAACTCCACGCCGCTTTCCTTTTCCGCCTTCGCTGCCACCTGCTTCACCTCGCGGATGGTAGCCTTGGAAAAGTCCTGAATGCCTAACTGGGCAATCAGTCCGTCGACGATTTCTTTCTTAATAGGTGTATTCATTGCGTTAGCAAATTTTTCACTTTTTACTATTTACTTTTGAGCCTCACGGCCTATGGCCAGCGCTTTGATGTTGGCTTCGACGATGGCTTCGCCCTTGCGCCCGAAGACGCGGCGAATGGCGTCCTCCAGCTTTTCGTACTCGATGCCCAGGGCTTTCTGGGCAGCACCCAGCAGGATGACGTTGGCCGAGCGGGGTACCCCTGCGTCCTTGGCCTTCTGTTCGATGTCGAGCATGATGACATGGGGCAGCTTGCCCAAGTCGGCCTTGATGACCTCGATGTCAGGATAGTTGGGTATGTTGACGAAAGGCGTCGATGACGTGATGATCCAGCCGTCCGTGCTGAGGAAGGGCAGGTAGCGCAGTGTCTCCATGGGGTCCATGGAGATGAGGACGTCGGCAGTGCCTTTGGCTATGAGGTCGCTGGCAATGGGTTCCGTCGATATGCGCAGGTTTGACTGTACGTCGCCTCCACGCTGGCTCATACCGTGAACCTCGGCTTGTTTGATGTAGAGGTTCTCGTTCATGGCAGCCTCACCGATGATGGTGGCGATAGAGAGAATGCCTTGTCCTCCTACGCCGCATAAAATAATATCTGTCTTCATATCCTATTTCTATTTGTTTTTCTTCTGCTTCAGATGGCGCTGGAGTGTCTGCATGCACTCACGGCGCGGAATGATGACGCTGGTGCCGTGGTAGTTGATCTCGTCGCGGATAGCCTGTGTTATCTCAGGCATATTCTTCGGCAGGGGAACAACCACCTTCAGGTGCTCGTCGCTCAGTCCCAACCCGCGGCAGATGGCCTCGATCTTGTTGGTGCCTGCCGAGTCCTGTCCACCCGTCATGCCCGTTGTCAGGTTGTCGCTGATGATGACGGTGATGTCGGCATTCTCGTTGATGGCGTCCAGCAGTCCCGTCATTCCCGAGTGGGTGAACGTAGAGTCGCCGATGACGGCTACGGCAGGCCACTGACCAGCATCGGCAGCACCCTTTGCCATCGTAATCGATGCACCCATGTCCACACACGAGTGGATGGCGCGGAACGGCGGCAGGAATCCCAGCGTGTAGCAGCCTATGTCACCGAAGACTCGTGGGTTGTCATACTCCTTCAGCACTTCGTTCAAGGCAGCATACACGTCGCGGTGGCCGCAACCCTGACACAGGGCAGGGGGACGCGGGGCAACGTCGGCACAGGGGTCGTAGCACTGGCCTGTCTCCATGCCCAGAGCCTTCTTCACGATGTCCGGATTCAGCTCGCCCGTACGAGGCAGCGTGCCGTCCAGCTTGCCGTGGACGTTCTGCAGGTCGTAGGCGCCGCGCACCATATCCTCGATGAACGGCTGACCCTCTTCCACGATGAGCACCTGCTCCACCTCGTCCATCAGGCGGCGCACCAGCTGCTTGGGCAGCGGATACTGCGACACCTTCAGCAGCGGGTAGGGACAGCCGTTGGGGAAGCATTCCATGACGTAGTTGTAGCCGATGCCGCTACACAGGATGCCCAGCTTCTTGTCGCTGCCTTCCACATATTTATTATAGGGTGAGTTGACGGCGTCTTGCTCCAGCTTGGCCTGCTGGGCTGTCACCACGTCGTTGCGCTTCTTGGCGTTGGCGGGCAGCAGCACCCAGTTGGCTGCCACGGCGTTGTAGTTCAGCTCGTTCTGCTGACGGGCATCGTCGGCACACTCCACCACGGCGCGGCTGTGGGCCATGCGGGTGGTGACGCGCATCAGCACGGGCAGACATATCTGCTCGCTGTATTCGAAAGCCTTGGCCATCATGTTGTAGGACTCCTGCTGGTTCGATGGTTCGAAGGTGGGTATCAGGGCAAATTTGCCATAGAAACGTGAATCCTGTTCGTCCTGCGAGGAGTGCATCGACGGGTCGTCGGCCACCAGCACGATGACACCACCGTTGACACCCGTCATACCGCTGTTGACAAACGGGTCGGCACAGACGTTCAGTCCCACGTGCTTCATGCACACCAGTGCGCGCTTGCCCATGAACGACATGCCCAGGGCAGCCTCCATGGCTGTCTTCTCGTTCGTGCTCCAACGGCTGTGGATGCCACGCTCCTTGGCCAGCTGGTTGCCCTGAATAAACTCGGTAATCTCTGTCGACGGCGTGCCAGGATAGGCATATACACCACTGAGTCCGGCGTGTATGGCTCCTAATGCAATGGCTTCGTCGCCCAATAATAGTTTCTTTGCCATATATTGTCTTTTTGTTAGATTTTTCACTCTTTGAGCTTGCAAAAGTACGCTTTTTTATCCAATCTAACAAATATATGACGATAAAAATTGGTTTTTTGCTTACTTAATCGTACCTTTGCACGCGAAAATGGCGATGATGCTCACGCATGATTGCCATTGTAATTATAAACTTGACTAGATATGAAAAGAATTTTTCAATGGATGTTAGCCGCCATCCTGATTTGCGGCTCAACAGTGTTTACATCGTGCAGTAAGGATGACGACAAAGACCCTGTGATTGACAATTTGGCCGAGAAGATTATCGGCAAGTGGATGTTTGCCGAAAAGAACGGCGAGCTTACGCCGACGGACAAGAAAAGGGTGTTCACCTTCGTCTCTGACACCAAGGCATACGTCAGCGCTGCTCATGGCACACATTCTGGGACGATTCTAACTGGGCTGGAACATATAGAGGCCGATGTCGCCATCAGCGGCAATAAGGTGACTCTCACCATGCACCTGGGCGAGCGCACGACAATGGTGGACGAGTTCAATATCACTGCTATCGACGACACAAAGTTCACCGCCATTCTCAAGGTAACCGTGACGGTCGACGGCATTGTGGATCGTTCCTCTGAGAGCAACATTCTCCTCACCAAGGTCAAAG
>JAEEGL012283930.1_pt1 | contig 25482 bp, 18 predicted proteins | sample 9134231 | NCBI WGS metagenome assembly JAEEGL01 (sample SAMN16246548, study PRJNA631951) | gut metagenome | biome: gut microbiome; feature: rumen; material: fiber-attached | host: Bos | place: Iran: Karaj | collected 2018-10
AAAACGAAGAAGAACAATGGGGTGGAAAATTATCTGGTGTAAGAGGTAGATGGGTTGCTTATGCTGAAGATAAGGATCAAACTCAAGGATGGGAAAAATACGAAGTAACTGGAGAAGAAGGAGAAGTAATATTAGAATCACAAGCAGAAAATTTGTATTATAAGATTATTCAATCAAAGGGTTTAGAACAAGTTGAAGATGGACAAAGAGGACAAACTAATTTATTAGCAAAACAAATTTTTTCAGTTAATAAATATTATACATATAATGGTACAAAAGAACGAGCTGAAGATATCGATGAAGATAGATATAGTATAAAAGTAAAAGATAAATATGAAGCATATAAAAGTGGAGATCAAGGTGCATACAAAGAAGAGGATCCAAGAAATAAAGATTTAATAGAAACATTTTCAGTAACACGTGATAGTATAAGTGCATTTAATATTTTGACTAATATGAATACATTGGATTCTGATGCAATTTATCATGATTTTAAGGAATTAATAGTAGAATTAGATTTCTTTGATAAAGAGGAATTATCAGAACTTGCAAGTGATACATTTGAATGGTTGATTCCGGAAAAGGGCTCTGGTGGATGGCCTATAAGAGTATATGATAAAAATGAAAATGAATATGGTACTTTAATTCATTCAATAAAATCATATGACTTTTTTGAAGCAAAAACAAGATTAGAAAGAGCACAATACGATGAAACTCATCCAGTAAAAGATAATGGCGATTTGTATGGCGTTGATGTAGTAAGACCTAAAAATTTTGAAGAATTAGAAGAAACAAAAAATGATAATAAGAATAATGATATAAGCAATAATATTGAAAGTAACGATAAAAGTTATAACAATAATAAAGGTAGTAGTAATCCTAAAGAGGAGACAGATGAATATTATGTTATTGATATATCTGTTAAATCAATACGTGGAATGGTTAAAAATTATGCTGCCGGTAGTGTTCAAGAGCCAAGACAACATATAACAATAAAAGAAGAAAATCAAGGAGATATTCGTTATACAGTTACTGTTGATGGAGTAGAATACAAGTATTATTTACAAGGTGGAAGTTCTTATTCTAGTCATGAATTAATACATAGAGGTGAATTATGCCAGATCCATAATGCAGCGTGTGGATATACAAGTTGCGCAAATATCTTAACGGGATATGGAAAAGATGTTACTCCTTTAGATACTTGTGAAGCAATGGACTTTACTTATAGCTTACATACAGATTTAGCTGCATGTTGCGAGAAGTTTGACGTAAAAGGTGAATGGGTATCATGTAGTTCGGCAGATGAAATTTATAATAAAGCAATTGAAGCTTTTTCAGAAGGTAAACCAGTAATTGTTTATTTTATTAATACACCACCAATAATGGGAATAGATAATTATTGGACAGCAGGTGGACATTATGTTGCATTTGTTGGTATTGATCAAGAAGGACATTTGATTTCATTAGATCCAGGTTCTAATGAGGAAAGAAGAAGAATTTTCCCAGGCACAGCAAAAGAAGCCTTTGCTTCTGCAACACATGGTTTATATATTCCAGATGAACCACCATCACCAAATGCAAGAGGTGGAGAATTCCAAGGATATGAAGGTGGAGATTATGTAGTTAGTCCTGTAACTGGTATTGTAATTCAAGCAGGTACAACTCAAAAAATTACAAATATTGAAACAGGTAAAAAAGAAAATGTTGGCTTTGTTAAAATTAGAGTATTAGATCAAACTGATTTTGTTGCTATGTTTGGTAAGAATAGTCAAGAAAACCCAATGAAGGGTGATGATGATTATGAAGGATTTAAATATTTTTTAGATGAATATCAAGATACAAAAGTAACTGGCAATATTTTCTATATAGAAGGTTTTAATTTAGAACTTCTATCTGATGAAAAAACATTAAATAAATCGAGTGAAAATTGTTTTGATGAAGAAGGAAATGCACTAAATTTATATACACAAAATACATATAGTCATGTTTTAAATCCAAAAGCAAGAACTGTGCTAGAAGAGATGGAAAGTAAAAGGGTTAGTGCTTTACCTGTAGCAGAAACAGGAGCTGGTATTTTAATAAAAGAAGGTACTGTTTTAGGTACATGCTATGATGATGGTAAAAAAATTGATAATATTATTTCAGCCTTAGAAAAAGAAGCAAATCCAGATAGTGTAGATTCAACAGAAAGTGATGAACAAACTGAATCTTCTGAAAGTACTGAAACGGAAGAAGATGAAAATGATCCTAAAAAAGATAGAATTATTACTGTACGTCCAAGCCTAGATGATCAAGTTCAAGATGACTTTACATTAGATGAAGAAACTATGAAAGAAAAAGGTAATGGAAATTATATACGTGTTATAATGCGTACTAGTAAAGACGGAATGGACGCTAATGTTGGAAAAGATAGTATAATTGAAAATGTAGAGGATTATATAGAAATAGGTAAAACAAGTTTCGCTATTGATTACAATGGACTTAGCCCAGAAGAATTTGAAAAATTATTAAAAAGTATTCCTGTACCAACTCTTGCAGAACTTAGACAAATAGCAAATCAGTTTGGAATGTCAGAAGATGCATTTAATATAATGGTAGCTACAACATGTAGAGAGGGATATATAGATGATCCATATTTGTACTATTGTTGGGCAAGCGAAATTATTAATACTCAACCTACTTATGAGCAGATATATCCTTGGGGTGGAGGAACGGATTATTATTCTAAAGAGAATATTATGTTAGGTGTTAAAGAAGCACAAAAAGATGATACAGTTATGAAATCATTATATTTAGCTTTGACTCATAGAAATGAAAGAATTGCTGAATGCGATGGTATGATTGATTTAGATAATATTCCAACACAATATAAAATGATTTACCAATCAGAAGTATATGATTGCCAAGTATTTGAATTAGCTGAAGGATATAATTTTAATTAACAAAAAAAGGAGTACTTATAGTACTCCTTTTTTATATTAAGTTAATTATAATAAAATACATTATTTTCTTGCATTTTTTAATATTGCGTGGTATAATAATAAAGCATTTGATGAAATAAATCAAATCAATCCTTGCTTATAGTATCAAGCTATAGGCCATAAGACCAGAAGGAGGTGAAAGATAATGAATAAATACGAATCAATATTCATTGTTAATCCAAGTGTAGAAGAGGATAAAGTTAAAGCTTTAATCCAAAAATTTTCAGACTTAATTAATAGTGATGGCAAAGTTGAAAAGGTTGAAGAAGAAGGTAAAAAAACTTTAGCTTATGAAGTTAAAAAGAACAAAGAAGGTTATTTTACAACAATTTTCTTCGAAGCAAAACCAGAAGTAGTTAATGAACTTGAAAGAGTTTACAGAATTACAGACGACGTAATCAAATTCATGACAACAAGAATTAACGAAAAATAATCTGCAAAAGAAGGGAGTATTCAAATGAATAAAGTTATTTTAATGGGTCGCCTAACAAAAGATCCAGAAGTAAGATATACTCAAACAAACAATACTTTAGTTGCTTCATTTAGTTTAGCTGTAAATCGTAGATTTGCACGCCAAGGCGAAGAACGCCAAGCAGATTTCTTTAATGTTGTAGCTTGGAACAAAACAGGTGAGTTTGTTAGCAAGTATTTCAAAAAAGGCCAACAAGTTGGTGTTATTGGAAGATTACAAACACGTAATTGGGATGATGACCAAGGCCAAAAACATTACGTAACAGAAGTTATAGCAGAAGAAACATATTTTGCAGATAGTAAAAGAGAAGCTGAAGCAGGTATTTCAAGCGATGTTGTTAATACATTTGGTGAAAATTTAGTTCAAAATGCTGATTTTCAAGTTGATGCTTCAGATGATGATTTACCATTCTAAAATTATAGTTTAAAGATTGGAGGATAATATAATGGCTGATAAGAAAGCAGTTAAGAGAAATAATAGAAATAATTCAGATGATGATTTCAATCCAAAGTTCAGAAAAATTAGAAAAAAAGTTTGCCCATTATGTGGTGATAAAGAATTCGTTTTAGATTACAGAAATGCTGAACAATTAAGAAAATTCATCAATGAAAAAGGAAAAATTTTACCTCGTAGAGCTACAGGTGCTTGCAGTAAACATCAAAGAGTTATTACATCAGCAGTTAAAAGAGCAAGACAAATCGCAGTTATTCCTTATGCTGAAGATTAATTTTAATATTATAAATTTTAAAGCACTATTTTATAGTGCTTTTTATTTTGCTATTTATTGTAGTTATGAATTATTGATATTAACTTGACAAATTTTATTGCAAATGAGTTTTTATTAATATATAATAAAAATGAAATTTTAGTATATACAAATGTAAGAGAAAGGAGTTTATAGTTTGTTTTAAACTATATATAATAGCTATGGAAAGAGTTAGAGGATTTGAAGTTTGCAAAGGATATGAAGATAAAGAAATTGAATTACCAAAAAGAAGTACAGCTTCTTCTGCTGGATATGATTTTGTTGCAGCTGAAGATGTAGTTATTGAACCATATAAACCAGGAGTTAATCCTACATTAATAAAAACAGGCGTTAAAGCATATATGATGCCAGATGAAATGCTTTGTTTATATAATCGTAGTTCTAATCCAAAGAAAAAAGGTTTAGTGTTAGCAAATGGTGTAGGAGTAGTTGATAGCGATTATTATGGAAATCCAGACAATGATGGTTTAATTTGTTTTGCATTTTATAATATAAAAGATGAAGTTTGTACTATTAATAAAGGAGATAAAATAGGTCAAGGAATATTCCAAAAGTATTTAGTAACAGATGATGATAATGCAACAGGTTCAAGACTTGGCGGTTTTGGATCAACGGGAAATTAAGCAATATCATAAAAATAGATAGTTGACAAAAAAGATTAATTTAATTCATTATTAAATTAATCTTTTTTTATTGATCTTTTGAATGGGTTTTTATAAAAATAAATATAATACCATATACAATTTTTGATTTCAATACCTTTTTAAAAATTGTAACCATTTTTTTACAAAAAAGCTTTGACTTATATTGAAAAAGGTGGTATAATAGACGTGTAGTAATTTAATTATTTTTTTCTAAAGCAATTATTACTCAGAAATTTTACATATGTAAGGAGATTTACTAAAATGTTTAAAGTAGGAGATAAAGTTGTATACCCAATGCACGGAGCAGGCAGAATAGAATCAATTGAAGAACGTTCTATTCTTGATGAAACACATCAATATTATATTATCAAAATGCCTGGCGAAGTTAAAGTTATGGTACCAACTGCAAAAGCTGAAGAAAATGGTTTAAGATACATTATAGATAAAGAAACAGCAGGAAAAGTAATTAAAGTATTAGAAGAAGACTGCACAGAAATGTCAGATAAATGGAACAAGCGCTACAGAGATAATGTAGAAAAAATCAAAAAAGGTGATATATATGAGGTAGCAGATATTGTTCGTAATTTAGTATTTAAACAAAAAGATAAAGGATTATCTCACACAGAAAAGAAAATGCTTTTAAATGCAAAACAAATACTAGTATCTGAATTAGTTTTAGCTGAGGATACAAATGTTGAACAAGTGGAACAAATGATAGATTCAAAAATTGATGCATCATATCAATTACATGGTGGAGTTCCAAAAACAGATGAGCAACTTGATATTCCAGATGGTGCAAAAATTTTCAAAGTACAAGCTTAAATAATAATTATATTTTAAATTTCGAAAATGATATACATTATGTATATCATTTTTGTTGCGTAAATTAAAGGATTTTGTCAAGTTTTGTAGAATATATTATTATAGGAAAGGAACTTTAAATGCCAATTTTAAGTGATGAATTTAAAGAACAAGTTAGAGCAGCAAATGACATCGTTAGTGTCGTTCAAAACTATGTTGTTCTAAAACGTAGTGGCAGAAATTATATGGGGTTATGTCCATTCCATAATGAAAAGTCTGCTTCTTTTTCTGTGTCACCAGAAAAACAATATTTTCATTGCTTTGGTTGTGGTAAAGGTGGAGATGTTTTTACATTTGTATCTGAAATAGAAAAGATTCCTTTTAAAGATGCAATTGAAAAATTAGCTGAAAGAGCTAAAATACCAGTTCCTATATCAGATGATAAAGAATATAATAAACTTCAATATTTAAAAGATAGAATGTTCAAAATTAATATTGATGCTGCAGAGTTTTATCACGAAAGATTATATAAGCCATTTGCAAAAATTGCTCAAGATTATGTTAAAAAACGTAAGATGGACAAAACAGTTCTTGAAAAATTTAAACTTGGATATTCTGGAGAATATGATGAATTATACAAGTTTTTAAAAGCTAAAGGTTATACCGAAAAAGAAATGCTTGAAACTGGTTTAGTAAAGCAAAGTTCAAAAGGTGGATATTATGATTTCTATCGTAAAAGACTAATGTTCCCAATAATGAATGTTAATGGTAAGGTTGTTGCTTTTAGTAGTCGTAAATTAGACGAAAATGATAAAATGGGCAAGTACGTTAATTCAATGGATAATTTAATTTATCATAAGCGTCAACATCTATTTGGAATGTATTTAGCTAAACTTACTAAAGAAAACACAATAGTATTAGTAGAAGGCAATATGGATGTTATTAGTCTTCATCAACGTGGTATTGATTGTGCAGTTGCTTCACTTGGAACAGCTTTAACAGATGAGCAAGTTAGAATTTTAATGCAATATGGAAAAGGCAAAAAAATAATCCTAAGTCAAGATGCAGATGAAGCAGGGCAAGCAGCAATTATTAAATCTATTGAAATACTTGACAAATTTGGATTAGATGCAAGAGTATTGCAAATAGATGATCCACAAGTAAAAGATCCAGATGAATATATTATAAAATATGGAGCTGCAAGATTTAAAAAGCTTATTGAAAACGCTATTTCTTTAGTAGAATTTAAAATTAAAATGCTAAAAAACAAGTATAATTTAGACATTCCAGCTGATAAAGTTAAGTTTTTACATGATATTACTAAAGTATTAGCATCAGTTGATAGTAAAATTGAACGTGAAATATATGTTGATAAAGCAAGTAAAACATACAATATTAGTAAAGATGCGATTTATGCTGAAATCAATAAAATATTATATAAAAATCAACCTAAAAAAGAAATTTTAGAAAAAAAGATTCCAAAATCAAAAGTCGAGAATCAAGAAATCGATGAAAATATACTAAAAAAAGAAAAAATGGTTTTATATTTACTTATTAATTATGCTGAAGAAGCCTTAGAACCAATTAAAAATGCAATACAACTAAATGATTTTAGGGATGAAACAAATAAGAAAATATTTGATACTATTATTAGTTCAAATGAAATAAATAAAGATAAATTATTGTCAATTATATCAAATGTAGAGGATGCAGATATTCAATCAAAAGTAAGTTCAATAATGCTTTCTGATTATGAAATTGTATCAAGCCAAAAGGCGATAGAGGATATAATTACAAGTTACGAAAGAGATAAACTAGAAGTACGTAAACAAGAAATAATTAAAAAATTAGAAAATCCTAAAGATCTTACACCGGATGAAGAAAAAACATATTACAAAGAATTGAAAGAGATTATTGAAAAGGGTAAAAAAAGGTAGGAGGTCATCATTGTAATGAAAAAAGAGGATACAAAAAAGAAAACAAATACAAAAAAAGTAGTAGTTAAAGAAGCTAAAGCAAAAGCTCCAGCTAAAAAAGCTGAAGTTAAAAAAACAGAGCCTAAAAAACCTGCAAAAAAAGCAGAAGCAAAAAAGGTAGAACCTAAAAAAACTGCAAAAAAGGTTGAAGCAAAAAAGGCAGAACCTAAAAAGCCTGCTAAAAAGGTTGAGGCAAAAAAGGTAGAACCTAAAAAAGCAGTAAAAAAGGTTGAAGTTAAAAAAGCAGAACCTAAAAAGCCTGCAAAAAAAGCAGAAGTTAAAAAGGAAGAACCTAAAAAAACTGCTAAAAAAGTAGAAGCTAAAAAGGAAGAACCTAAAAAAGCTACTAAAAAGGTTGAAGCTAAAAAAGTAGAACCAAAGAAACCGGCTAAAAAAGTAGAAGCTAAAAAGGAAGAGCCTAAAAAAGCTACTAAAAAGGTTGAAGCTAAAAAAGTAGAACCAAAGAAACCTGCTAAAAAGGTAGAAGCCAAAAAAGAAGAACCTAAAAAAGCTGTTAAAAAGGTTGAAGTTAAAAAAGAAGAACCTAAAAAAGCTGTTAAAAAGGTTGAAGTTAAAAAAGAAGAGCCTAAAAAATCTGCAAAAAAAGTAGAAGCTAAAAAAGAAGAACCTAAGAAAGCAACAAAAAAAGCAGAAGTAAAAAAAGAAGAGCCTAAGAAAGCTGCAAAAAAAGCAGAGGCAAAAAAAGAAGAAAAAGTAGAAGAAGTAGATGATACAAATAAAAAAGTTCAAGAAATAGTAAAAGAAGCAAAAGAAAAAGGCAAAATTACTTATGGAGAACTTGCTACAAAGTTAGGTGAAGCAGACACTGAAGAAATTGATAGAGTTTTTGACGCTTTTGAAGAATTAGGTGTAAATGTTTTAAAAGATGATGATGATTTATTAGAACCTACTGATGAAGATTTAGAAAATTTAGAAGATATAAAATTAGATACAATTGATCTTTCTGGAATGGATGGAGTAAGTGTTGATGATCCAGTAAGAATGTATTTAAAAGAAATAGGAAAAATTCCATTATTAAGCTATGAAGATGAATTAGAATTAGCTAAAAGAGTATTAAAAAATGACAAAGAAGCAAAGCAAAAATTAGCTGAATCTAACTTAAGATTAGTTGTAAGTATTGCTAAAAAATATGTTGGACGTGGAATGTTATTCTTGGATTTAATTCAAGAAGGTAATATGGGTTTAATTAAAGCTGTTGAAAAATTTGATTATACAAAGGGATACAAATTTTCAACATATGCAACATGGTGGATTCGTCAAGCTATTACAAGAGCTATAGCTGATCAAGCTCGTACAATTCGTATACCAGTTCACATGGTAGAAACAATTAATAAATTAATACGTACAAGCCGTCACTTATTACAAATTTTAGGTCGTGAGCCAACGCCAGAAGAAATAGCTCAAGAAATGGAAATACCAGTTGAGAAAGTAATGGAAATTCAAAAAATAGCTCAAGATCCAGTAAGTTTGGAAACACCAATTGGTGAAGAGGATGATAGTCATTTAGGAGATTTTATTCCAGATGAAGAATCACCAGCTCCACATGATAGTGCAGCTTATACAATGCTTAAAGAACAACTAGAAGAAGTTATGCAAACATTAACTCCTAGAGAAGCAAAAGTATTAAAATTAAGATTTGGATTAGATGATGGAAAGGCTCGTACTCTTGAAGAAGTAGGACGTGAATTCCAAGTTACTCGTGAACGTATTCGTCAAATTGAAGCTAAGGCATTAAGAAAATTACGTCACCCAAGTCGTAGTAAACGTTTGAAAGATTATATGAGTTAATTGGAGAAATCCTCAAATTTGATTAAAGGAGGAAATGATGGAAGAAGATATAGAATTAGAAGAAAATAAAGATAAAAAGTCAGTTCCTGGCGTTGATACTTTTAAAGATATGGCAGTAGCTTTATCAGATATGCTTTCAGATTTTGAAGAAAAAGATTTAGAAGAAATAATTATAGATTTGCAAAAAGAGAAAGCTGCAAGCACTGATAAAAAGCGTCAAAACGAAATCGATAAGTTAATTAAAATTTCTGAAATTTTATTAAAACAACGTCAAATAGTTGATTATGAGTTAGAAAAAGCTGTTAAAGACCAGGAAAAAACTGCATTTGGATATGATGAAGATGTTGACGTTATGGATCAAGAAAAAATAGATAAAGCAAAAGATGCTCTTGAAGTAGAAGCTGTTAAAGCAGAAGTTAAGAAGAAAAAGAAAAAACGTAAAGAAAAAGAGCAAGAATTTGTTGATTTACCAGATGAATTAAAAGATTTAGAAATTAAAGAAAAGAAAACTAAAGATGGTAAAGAATTAGGTAAAGTGGAACCTAGAGAAAAAGGTGGTATGGAGCATCATACTCAAAGAATCAGATAGGAGATAGACAGAGATGTTATTCGAAAATGAATATCGTAACAAAACATGTGGTGAACTTACAATTAAGAATGTTGGAGAAGAAGTTCGCTTAGCTGGTTTTGTTCAAACAATAAGAAATTTAGGAGCAATGTTATTCATTGATTTAAGAGATGAATATGGTATTACTCAAATAGTTATCAATAATAAAGATAGTTTTGATTTATCAAATGTAAATAAAGAGTGTTCAGTAACAGTTAGTGGTAAAGTAATTGAACGTTCAAATAAAAATCCTAAAATGCCAACAGGTGAAATTGAAATAGAAGCTTCTTCTATTCAAGTATTGGGAAAATGTAAACCAGAATTACCTTTTGAAGTAAATGCAAATGAAGATTTATCAGCACGTGAAGATTTACGTTTAGAATATAGATATTTAGATTTACGTAATGATAAAGTTCATAATAATATATTAATGCGTTCAAAAATTTTAAAAGATTTTAGAAATGCAATGGATGAGCTTGGTTTTACAGAAGTTCAAACACCAATTTTTTCAAATAGTTCACCTGAAGGAGCTAGAGATTATTTAGTTCCTTCAAGATTGCATCCTGGAGAATTTTATGCACTTCCACAATCTCCACAACAATTTAAACAATTGTTGATGGTAAGTGGATTTGATAAATATTATCAAATTGCACCATGCTTTAGAGATGAAGATCCACGTGCTGATAGAGCTCCATGTGAATTTTATCAATTAGACTTTGAAATGAGTTTTGCAACTCAAGAAAATGTATTAAGTGTTATAGAAAAGGTTATACCAAAGGTATTTAAAGCAAATACAAATAAGCATGTAGATGAAGGACCATTTAAAAGAATTCCTTATCGCGAGGCAATGGAAAAATATGGTATTGATAAACCAGATTTACGTAATCCATTAATAATTCAAGATTTGACAGAAGTATTTAAAGGTACGGAATTTAAAGCTTTTGATGGTAAAATTGTTAAAGCAATCAAAACACAAAATATGCAAGAAGTAAGCCGTAAATTCTTTGATCAAATGAGTGAATTTGTTGTAAATGAATTGGGCGGTAAAGGTTTAGCTTGGGTTAAAGTAGATGAAGAAAACAACTTAACAGGCGGAATTTCTAAATTTATTGATGATGAACGTAAAGCTAGAATGTTTGAGATTCTTGATTTAAAAGTTGGCGATAGTGTATTTTTTGTTGCAGATGAAGTATTAATGAATGCACAAAAAATGGCTGGTCAAGTTCGTATTGAATTAGGAAATAGATTAGATTTATTAGAAAAAGATGTATTTAGATTTTGCTTTATAGTTGATTTTCCAATGTATGAATTAACTGATGAAGGAACAATTGATTTTGGACATAATCCATTTAGTATGCCACAAGGTGAATTATCTGCATTTGATGGCGTAGAAGTTAAAGATGGTAAGAGTATTGGCTCAAAAGATGTATTTGATATATTAGCTTATCAATTTGACTTAGTTGGAAATGGCTTAGAATTAGCTTCAGGTGCAGTAAGAAATCATGATCCAGAAGTAATGATAAAAGCATTCCAAACAGCTGGATATACTGAAGAAGATGTTAAAACTAAATTTGGAGCTTTATATAATGCATTTAGTTATGGAGCTCCACCACATGCTGGAGCAGCACCTGGTATTGATAGAATAATAATGTTATTATGTGATGAACCAAACATTCGTCAAGTAATTGCATTTCCAAAGAATAAGAGAGCAAGAGATTTACTTATGGGTGCTCCAAGTCCAATTTCTGAAAAGCAACTTGAAGAGGATCATATTCAAGTCAGATCAGAATAATTAATCTTGCACAAAAGTTAGATGTTTGGCGCAGTCACATACAATATGTATGCTCCTTTGCCCCCAAATCATCTATCCTTTTGCACAATCTTAATCATTCTGACTGATTTATTAAAAAGGTATTGAAATTTAATTAAAATTGTTATATAAGAGAATTACAAAAATCAAATCCGGAGGGATTTATGAAAAGTAAACTTTTAAAAGTAACTGCTGCTTTTGTTGGTACATGTTTGCTTGCAACAACAGCTTTTGCAACAACTGGAACAGTTACAACTAATAATTTACGCATAAGACAAGATCCTGTAATTGGAGATAATGTTATTGAAATTGCAGGAAAAGGTGATAATATAGAGGTTAAGTCTGAAGAAGGCGATTGGTATGAAGTTGTTTACAATGGAAAAAGTGGTTATGCTAGTAAACAATATGTATCAGTTTCTGGAGAAATAGTTTCATCAGAAGATGAAGAAGAGGATTCTTCTCAAAGTAATGTTGAAGAACAAAATAATGAACCAGTTCAAGAACAACCAGAAGAAACACCAGTAGAAGAAACTAAACCAGAAGAAAAGAAACCAGAAACAGTAGCTAAGCCAACAGTTGCTAAAATAGATTTAAAAGGAAAAGCTCTAGATGTTAAGATTGCAACTTCAATGTATTTACTTCCAACTTTTACTTCAAGAGTTAATCAAGACTTAGCTGAAGGAAGTAATGTTATAGTTTTATATGATATGCAAAAATGGCTTAAAGTAGAATTTGCTGGAAATGTTGGTTGGATTTCAAGTGCATATTTAGATATTAATAGTGTTCAAGAAACAACTCAAGAACCAGAAGAACAACCAGAAGAGCAACCAGAAGAAAACACAGAGGAAGATGCAACACCTTCAAGTGATTATGAAGAAAAACAAGGTTATATTAATACAACAATTGTAAATATAAGAGCAGAAGCATCAACAGATTCAGATGTAGTTGGTGGATTAGAAGAATTCACAAATGTTACTATTATTGGTGAGGAAGACGATTTTTATCAAATAAGAATAGGCAATATTACTGGATATGTTGCTAAAAGATTAATAACAATTGGCGATTCAGGATCTCGTAGCTTAAACTCTAGAGGTTCAGTTAGCCAAGAAGTAGAAGTTGAAAGTGTCTCTGCTACACCTACAAATAATGCAAGCTATAATGCTAGTTTAGGTGAACAAATTGTAGAAGAAGCTAAACAATATTTAGGATATGATTATGTATATGCTGGTAAATCTCCAGAAACAGGATTTGATTGTTCAGGATTTACAAGATATGTATATGGTCAATTTGGAATTGGTTTAGGTGGTAGTTCTGGTTCACAAGCAAATGTTGGAACAGAAGTAGATGAAGATGATATGCAACCAGGCGATTTATTAATTTACTTAGGTAGTGATAATTCAGGCGTTGGTCATGTTGGAATATATGAAGGAGAAGGCATGTTTATACATGCAGCAAATCCTACAAGAGGTGTAGTTGAAGATAGCATTAATAATTCATATTATGCACCAAGATTAGTATCTGTTAGAAGATTAGCAGATTAAGGAGGATTAAATGCTGATTATTTTAATCAGCATTATACTAGGAATAATAAGTGGGCTTTATTTTAAGAATAAAGCCCACTTTTGTATTGTTATCATATTATTAATTCTAATAAATATAAGTTTTTTTAAAGCCCAACTTTTTTATAATCATTTGTCTAATAAAGAAATTTATTCTCAATTTAATATTTTATATAAAGAAAAAGAATCTAATTATTCAACGTGTTATGTAGCTGAAGATATTTTATGTGATTTAGGAAAAATAAAACTCTATTTAAATGGTAATAGTAATTTGGAATATGGTGATTTAGTTACTATTCAAGGTGACTTTAAATTGCCAAATTCTAAAAGGAATGATGGCGGTTTTGATTATAGATTATATCTAAAATCAAAAGGAATATCAGGATTTGTTTATGCTGAAGAATATAAAAAGGATGAAGGCAATTTAACTTTAATTGATCATATAAATCGTTTGATTTTTAAGGTGAGATCTAAATGTATATATGTTTTAGATAATACTTATGTTAAAGATGTAAGTGATTTTTTAAAGGGATTACTTATAGCTGATGTATCTGATTTATCAAAAGAAATAAAAGAAGAATTTCAAGATGCAAATTTGTCGCATATTTTGGCTATTTCTGGATTACATGTTAGTTATGTTGTAATGCTTATAGATAGCTTTTTTAAGAGATTAAGGATAGGTAGAATTAAAAAATATTTATTGACGATTATATTTTTAATACTTTTTTTAATGATTACAAATTATCCAATATCTTGTTTAAGAGCAGTTATAATGCAAGTCTTATTCTTATTATCATTTATTTTTAAAAGGAAAAATAATTTTTTGAATAATTTGATAATTAGTTTTTTAATAATTCTATTATTAAATCCTTATAATATTTATAATTCAGGAATGTGGCTTTCTTATGGAGGCACAATAGGAATAGTATTCTTTAATAGTATTATAGAAAATAAGATTTGTAGAATTATAAAAATAAAAAGGAATATCGTAAGCAATTATTTATTAAAAACAATATGTACAAGTTTAGCAGTTCAAATAGTTATATTTCCAATAATGTGGTTTTGTTATGGTAGTGTTTCAATTACTTTTTTAGTTTCAAATTTAGTAATATCAGGGATAATTGGTATAGTTATTATGCTTGGCTTTTTAAGCATTTTTGAAGCTATAATTATGCGATTTATTATTTCTTTTTTGGGTTTAGAGTTAAACATTGCTATAATAGGGTTTATCAACAATTTGTTGGTAAAATGTGTATTATTTTTGGTTAAGATATGTAGTAGAATGCCATTAGAAAAAATATATTTATCAAAACCTGGTTGGTATATTTTAGCAATTTATTATTTATTATTAGTATTATTGATGTTGAAAAATAAAGCAAAATGTATGTATTCAAAGTTTATGATAATGGCTATTTTAAAATATTTATGTATAAAAATGAGCAAAAGAATATTTATTATTTTTATTATTGCTTCTTTGATTATAACACAGGCTAATTTAAAACTAGATAGTAAATTAGAATTATATATGTTAGATGTAGGTCAAGGGGATTCAACGATATTAATAACACCTCGAAACAAGGTAATAGTAGTGGATACAGGGGAAGGAGGAAATAAGGCAAATTATGATAATGGAAAAAATACATTAATTCCATTTTTATTAGCTCATAAAAAGCATAGTATTGATTATTTGATAATATCTCACGTTGATTTAGATCATATTGGAGGTGCATACTATTTGTTAGAACATATGAAAATAAACAATATAATAATGGGAATTCAAACAGTTGAAACAAGTAATTTTAGCAAAATGGTGGAATTAGCTAATAAAAAAGATGTTAAAATATTGTATCTTAAAAAAGGCGATAATTATAGATTAGATGATAAAACTTTGATTAATGTATTGTGGCCAGATTTAGATAATATAGTTTATGATAATGCTATTAACAATATGTCGTTAGTTTTTAAATTAAATTGTAATAACAAGAGCATTTTATTTACAGGAGATATTGAAGAAGAGGGAGAGCAAGCAATTTTGTCAAGTTATGGAATGGATAATGGTAAAAGAATGATAGATAATGTATTGAAATCTGATATAATTAAAGTTCCGCATCATGGTTCTAAAACATCTAGTACTATTGATTTTATTCAATATGTAAATCCTAAAATTGCTATAATTGGAGTAGGGCAAGATAATAAGTTTGGACATCCAAATGAAGGAGTTATAAAAAGATATAATAAGTTAGGTACTAAAATTTATAGAACAGATGAAATAGGAGAGATTTCTTTTGTGTATTAAAAAAGCGACAATAATATTGTCGCTTTTAGATCTTAATTACATTTTCATACTAATATTTTTAGTATATACTAATTGATTTTCATTTAATTCAAATTCATAATTTTTGAATGGATTAGAATTTATAAAAATATTTTTTGCTTTAATGCTATTTAAAAACGTATAAGCTAAATCACTTTTACTTGTAAATACTGCAAAGCAGTCATTTAAATTGTATTTGTTAATATAATCTATTGTTTCTTGAATATCTGTACCTGTGAAGTAGTTAATTTTTATACCATTTTCATAAGCATAATCATCAATATCAAGAAGCGTTTCTTTAAAACTTTTATCTTCAATAAAAATATCTATATATCCGTAGCCACGATAAATGCTTGGAATATTAAGCTTTTTGCTAATTGATTGGTAATCTCGTTTGTTACCAACATAAACAAGAAGATTAAAACAATTTTGCATTTTAATAAAGTCGTTTTTAGTAAAATTGTTTTGTAAGTTAGCAATTCGTGGAGTGTACTTAAGTTCACGTGTACAAAGGTTAATACTTTCAATTAGTAAATCATTTAAATGTTTAAAATTATTAGTGAAAAATACAACATTATTATGTGTTCGAAGACAACTAATTAACATTTTTATAGTTATATATGGGTCTCCATTATATATTACTGCTATATTACCAAATCCATCTTTTATTTTTTTAGAAGTAAAGAAAGGAAGAAGAGGCATATCTATTTTATAGCTTCTAATAATACGCATAATTTCATCAAAATTGATCTTTTGCGCATTTTCACGTTTGTCTTGTTTTATAGCTTCTTCAAAACCATTTCTATTTTTTTCTACAAGCATACCGAATTTTTCTAAAACAGACATAATGATTTCTGATTTAAAATTGTATTCAGTATGTTTTGGTAAATCTTTAATTGGATTTGGAATATTTCTCATTTGTTACCTCATAATAATTTATTGTAAATCTTCACGTTCTTGACTATAGTCAATATTACTTGTTTGTAAATATTTTTCTGCAAGTGGAGTAGGGCGTCCTTGTTGTTTTAATATTTCTCTTTGTTCATCATTTCCGGCTAATTCATAAATGCCATCAAATAATTGTCTTGCATAATTTAGACCACTTTGAACTACTGTTATTGCGTCTGTATCATTAAAATCTTCAAAAGGTAAAGCAATTTCTGCTTCGTATCCAGTTTCATCTTCTGGACGATTAGTTATATCTAGTTCTGATTGTGAACCTTCATAATACTCAGTAGGTTTATAAGAATTATGTAAAAAGTAAGCGGCTTGTTGATATGGCATTATAAAAGTATCATTATCTGTATGGAATTTTTTTAGTGTTACAACTTCAAAGCGAGGCATAGGAAGACAAGTATATCCATCAAGTGAAGTTGGATTTCCATCTAAATCTGTAGCATGAATTGTTGTATAATCTTCATAAGGTTTATCAACACCATATAATTCACTAAGCATTTGTTGCTCTTGTTTAAAATCTTGTTTTTCTTCTGTTCCAGCTCTATAAAAGTGTGAAATTGCACCGCTTATATCATCTGGAGTAGTGTGAATATATAGGTCTTTTGTGTTTTCTAAATCTTCATAAAATTGTTTGCTGTCAATTTTTGTTTTCATAGTGTCAAATTCATCTTCGCTAATAATTCTTTCACGCTTTAAAGCTACAAGTGTATTGTAATCTATTAAATAATTGACATATAATTCTTCAATTTTTTCTTTTTCTGTATTTACTGATAAATATGGAGTTAAACTATCGTAAATTTTACCTTTAATTAAAGCTTTTCGTAGGTCGTAAATCCTGATAGCATCTTCATAAAGATAAAGATCCATAAGTTCATCAAGGCTAAGTTTTTTCTCTTCAATAGCTTCAGAAAAAATTTCTGCTTTTTTATCGCTAGATATTATTTTTAACTCTTGTTCAGTTAGAACTTCGCCTGTAAATAGTTCTTTAGTATCAATTTGTTTAAGCTCTAATAGTTTTAAAAATTGTTTGCTAGTGATAATGTCATTTGTGTATAAATCAACTAAAGTATTATAGCTAATTGCACCTTTTTCAAATTTGTTTTTAATAAAGTTGAAATCAAAACTGCTTCCTGTAAAACCAGCAGGAAGAATACCTGCCATGTAATAATCAAATATTAGTTGGTCATAAGGTTCTTTTTTTTCTTCACAAACTTTTTTGCTTTCTTCAACTAAAGAATTATAAAGTTTTTCTTTTTTATCATCAGGTAGAGTAGAGACTAGATTTTCATTATACATATTAACAAACTCTGGAGTTAAAGTTTTTTCTTCATTCATATGTTCTAATCGTTCTGCATCATAAAAATCTATTACTTCTTCAGGTTCTACTGCTAAACTTGGATCTGTTATTGGTAAGCTATGTTTGTTAGTTATTAAAATAACATCTTCTTCTGGAACATTGCCATTTTTTGCTTCTTCAATAACTTGAGTTCCAGATAAAGATCTTCCATATTCATAAATGATTGGATTTTGTTCTTTATCGATTGATTCATCCTGAATAGGTTCTTGAATTTCTTCCTGAATTGTTTCTTTTGGCGATGGTTCTTGTATTTGCTTATCTTGAACAATTTCATTTTTATCATCTTCAATTAAGTTAGGTTTTAATTCTTCATCCATATAAATACCTCTTAATGATTTTATCTTATATTTAACATTTTATCAATAATTATAGTTAATAAAAACTACTTTTTTATTATATCATAAAAGTTTATAAAAGTAAAGTAAATACAAGCTTTGAAAGAAATAATTAGCAAACTATTGACTTTATTGCTAAAATATTATAATATAATATCACTTAATTTGAAATTGGTTTATGAAGTGTTAATTATAAATTCATAAATTATCACATTTAAGGTTGTTTTAATTATTATTTTATAATATAATTAGCAAGTAGTTAGGTGGCATTATGCTATCTTGAAAGTGAGATGATATAGATGATTTGTTCAGTATGTAAAAAGAATACAGCAGTTGTATTTATAAATAAACAAGAAAATGGTAAAACTGAAACAGAAGGATTATGCTATGGTTGCGCTAAAAAGCGTGGAATCAACCCATTAGAAGTTTTATCAAAAAATTCTAATTTATCACAAGAAGAAATCGAGAATATGAGCAATCAATTTGAGAGCTTAATAAAAGATTTTTCAGAAAATATGAATATGGATGAATTAGGAATTAATCCGGAAGAATTAGAGCAAATAGCCGAAGGCCAAGAGAATGGAGGACCTTTAGGAAGTATATTAGGTATTTTTAAAGGTGGACCATTTAATTTAAATGGAAATAATACAAGTGATGGTGAACAAGCACAAGAAAGTTCTAATGGAACTAAAAGCACAGTTAAAGTCAAAGAAAAAAATAATAAAAAACGTTTTCTAGATACTTATGGAACTAATCTTACAGATAAAGCAAAACAAGGATTAATAGATAACGTAATTGGTAGAGAGCAAGAAATAGAACGTGTAACTCAGATATTGAATCGTCGTTCAAAAAATAATCCATGTTTAATTGGTGAACCTGGTGTTGGTAAAACAGCTATTGCTCAAGGATTAGCTTTAAGAATTGCTGAGAAAAATGTCCCTGCAAAACTTATGAATAAAGAAGTATATTTAATAGATATGACAGCAATTATAGCAGGAACACAATTTAGAGGCCAATTTGAAGGCCGTATGAAAGCTATGGTAGAAGAGTGTAAAACTTATGGAAATATTATATTAGTTATTGATGAAATACATAATATAATTGGTGCTGGAGATGCAGATCATAGCATGAATGCAGCTAATATTTTAAAGCCATCATTAAGTAATGGTGATATTCAAATTATTGGTACAACTACACTTACAGAGTATCGTAAATACATTGAAAAAGATAGTGCATTAGAACGTAGATTTCAACCAGTTTTAGTAGAAGAACCATCAATTGAAGATACAATAGAAATTTTAAAAGGTATTAAAAAATATTACGAGGATTATCATAAAGTATCTATTAGTAATGATATTATCGAAAAAACAGTTCGTATGAGTGAAAAATACATTCATGATAGATTTTTACCTGATAAAGCAATAGATATTATTGATGAAGCATGCTCTAAAATAAATTTAAATAATAAAGATTTATATGAGCTAGAAGTTACAAAAAATGAACTTGAAAAAATAGCAAAAGAGAAGGAAGAAGCAGTATCTACTGATAGTATTGAAGATTATCAAAAAGCTGCTGATTTAAAGACTAAAGAGTGTAATTTGCAAGCTCGTTTAACTGAAATTGAAGGTAATTTAAAACCAATGAAAATTACTGTTCAAGATATAGCAGAAGTAATAGAACGTTGGACAAAGATTCCTGTAACTAAAATTACAGAAGCAGAAACAGAAAGATTATTAAACTTAGAAAAAAGCTTACATAAACATATAATTGGTCAAGATAAGGCAGTTGATGCAGTAAGTAAAGCTATTCGTAGAAATCGTGCAGGACTTCAAAGTTCAAAAAGACCACCATCATTTATATTTGTTGGCCCAACTGGTGTTGGTAAAACAGAACTTGCAAAAGCTTTAGCTTATGAGATGTTTGGCTCAGAAGAAAGCATCATTCGTATAGATATGAGTGAATATATGGAGAGTAATTCTACTGCAAAATTAATTGGTGCTCCTCCAGGATATGTAGGATATGATGATGCTGGACAATTAACAGAAAAGGTTAAACGTAGACCATATTCAATTATTTTATTAGATGAAATTGAAAAAGCTCACCCAGATGTATTTAATATTTTATTACAAGTATTAGATGATGGAAAATTAACTGACGCTCAAGGAAATACAGTAAATTTTGAAAATACAATTATAATAATGACATCAAATGCAGGTAGTAATTTAAATAATAATCGTATTGGTTTTACAACAGAAGATAATATGATAGCAACAGATAAAATAATTACTGCTTTAAAAGATACATTTAGACCTGAATTCTTAAATAGGGTAGATGAGATAATTCCATTTGATAGTTTAACTAAAGATGAATTATTACAAATTGTTGATTTATTGTTAGATAAAACAGGAGAAGCACTTGCAAATCACGATATTAAGTTAGAAGTTAGTAAAAAAGCAAAAGAATTTTTACGTGAAAAAGGAACAGACTTAAAATATGGAGCAAGACCACTTCGTAGAGCAATTCAAAGATATATTGAAGATGAAATAGCAGAAAGAATATTACGTGGTGAATTTAAAAATGGAAATATAATCTGTGTAGATACAGAAAAAGAAGGACTTAAATTTACTATAAAAGAATAAGTTAAATAAAAATGAACCTAATTAATTTAGGTTCATTTTTGTTTGAAAATATAGGTGTAAAGCTTTATAAAATTTACATAAAGTATATACAAAAGATTATTTTTGTGCTATAATAATAGATGTAATCATTGTCAGAAGTCAGTTACAATACATATGTCAGCAATCTATGCAAAAAGGAGTGATGCATCATGAGTAAGATTAAGCCGACTATGGTAAAATATGTGGGTATGGATGAACTTGGTGCTTACTATGTATTCAAACGTTTGGATGATGAGAATTTAACTTATCTGGAACCGCATAACGTTTGGGTAGAGAAGTACAATGAGAAATCTGGTGAAATGATTATTTTCACACCCGCAGGAACTTCTACCGTAAGGGTAATAAATATGCTGAAAGGTTTATTTCACCCTAAGTCCAATTTTCTCAGTGAAATGAAAAAAGCCTTTGGAGATAATGCTGTTTTAAAAGCAGTGATTTTCGAGGCGGGTGGAACACGGCATATTGTGACTGGCGATGATGAAGATGGTTAATACCTGTTAAAAGCGCTTAAGAGAAATCTTAGCGCTTTTTATTATTTTAAATAAAAAATAAACCGCCGAGAATTTCTTCCCGGCGGTTTGGTTTGAACGAAACTGCTTAATCAATAATAGGCTCCTTGGTATAGATGCCATATTCTGCAGTTTTCAGCTTCTTGAATCCGAGCTCTTCCAGCCATTCAATAGTGGGTTTATCACCACACATATAAACGCTGAACTTCTTGCAGTGGGGAAGCTTTTCCTTCAAAAGGGCTTTCCAGGCTGCATTCTTGTATTGACGGGAGCTCATGGCCCAGTCGATGATGCGGTACGTTTTGTTCCGAACCAGTTCGAGGTCAATATAGCCAATTGTAGAGCAGAACTTGGAGTTCTTATTCTCATACAGGCGAATCATGAACTTGTAGTGGCTGGGATCGAAGATTTCACGAAGAAAATCATCTTTGGAGAATTCTTCTTCATTTTCTTCACCAAAGTACCAGTCATTAGACCGGCTAGATGAGGCACGCTGTTCGCTGCCTTCCCAGGTGTAAACCAGGTTCAACTGTTCTTGACGATATAATGACATGTAGTCATATACGTCATTGGGTACTGCTCGTTCTAACCGAATAATCATAGTGCACTCTCCTTTGCTGATTGTGGTATTCCTAAACTAATAAGTTTACTGGATCTGTACTTATTAGTAAAGTTCAGGTTAATACAGGTCGTAATAGAAATCGCATCCATAAATGAATGCGTCTTGCTGAATTTGAAAGAGAACGTTAGAGTCTATTAATTCGTTTACTCGCATAGAGTATTCTTTTCCAAGATAGTCTTTGTAGGCTTGTTTGGATTGAATATAAGCAAGTGCACGCTTTCTAGTTACTCCAATGTGATTTGCATAGTCGTCAAGGGTAAGTCCATAGAGTTTTTGCCCAGGGACTGGATTGTAATCAGGCATTTTGCATAATAAGTCGCTTATAGTATTTTCAACAGCTCTGCTTTCCAATCTTTTTTCGATTTCTTCGTTTGGCATATTCAAAAAACTGATCACATAAATAGTATAACCAGCATTTGAAAGAGTGTTAAAAATAGCAGACCGGGCTACTACATTTACAAACTGCCCATCGATAATAAGCTTTCTGCCTTCAAACAAATATGTATCAAGAGCAAAACCAAAATTATGAATGGCTTTCTCATCAACATTTGAAAATAGGGCAGAAGCAATTAGCTGAATAGCAAAATTATCAAAAGAGCAAAGAGTGAATTCTGGATGCTTTTTGATAAATTGGTTCGCAAATGTCGTTTTTCCCATGCAACTCATACCTAAAAGTACAACAGCAGATCTTTCTTCAAATTCAAAACCGGATACTTTGTCTCCAACCTTTCCTTGGAAGAATATTTCGGAGTATTTTTCGGGAGTGAGGGGCTTTTGATAGTATTTCCGAAATAAGCTTCTAGCGGCAGAAAGGTTTTTTTCGTAGTTCGTAGTTACATCTGACTTCACTTTCCTCACCTCTTTTTCATTTTTGTTGATAGTTGTCAATAAGATTCTATATGTAAAAAACTTTTGATGCCTCAAAAGTGAAAATAGGGGAATAAGTACAATATTCAATTTTCAAGATACCAATATATATTATACCATAGTTTACATAAAAAGTAAAGAAAAAAGGCTATAATAATATATTAGTAGATAATAATAAAATTATGAAAAAATAATTCATAAAATTGAATTAATTTTTTATATTTAAGTAGTAATAATTATTGATATTTTTGATAATTTGTTATATGATACAATTGATTAAAAATATGAGAAAAAAGGAGAATAAATATGGAAATTAAATTTTATAAATGTAATAAATGTGGAACTATAGTTGACAAAATTCTTGATAATAGTGATTCATTAACATGTTGTGATGAAAAAATGCAAGAGTTAATTCCAAATACAGTAGATGCTGCTCAAGAAAAACATGTTCCAGTATATGAAAGAGTAGAGGATGAAATTGTAGTTCGCGTTGGTGCAGTAGAACATCCAATGACAAAAGAACATTATATTATGTGGATAGCTCAAGTATCTCAAAACAAAGTTACAAGAGTAGAATTATATCCTGAACAGGGAACAGAAACAAGATTTCCATATATTCCTGGAAGTAAAATATATGTATATTGCAATTTACATGGATTATGGAAAACAGATGTTAATTAGTATTTATAAAAGGTTTTTAGCATATTAAAGATAACGGAGTATAACAAGATGTATTTAAAACGCTTAGAAATGTATGGCTTTAAGTCATTTGCGGAAAAGACTGTTCTTGAATTTATTCCAGGTGTTACAACTGTTATTGGTCCAAATGGTAGTGGTAAAAGTAATATTTCAGATTGTATACGTTGGATTTTAGGAGAGCAAAGTATAAAAACTCTTCGTGGTTCTAAAGCAGAAGATATCATATTTTCAGGAACACAAAATCGTAAATCACTTGGCTTTGCAGAAGGAAGTTTAATATTTGATAATAGTGATGGCAAATTGCCTATTGAATATAATGAAGTAGTAATTACTCGTAAATTATATCGTAGTGGCGAAACTGGCTATTTTATTAATAAAGCACCTTGCAGATTAAAAGATATTATTGAATTATTTATGGATACAGGTGTTGGTCGAGATGGATATAGTATTATAGGCCAGGGTAAAATTGATCAAATATTAAGTAATAAATCAGAAGATAGAAGAAATATTTTTGAAGAAGCTGCAGGTATTGTTAAGTATAGAGCTCGTAAAGAAGAAAGTGAGAAAAAACTTGAACAAACAAAGATAAATTTATTAAGAATTAATGATATAGTTTCAGAAATAGAAATTAACATAGAACCATTAAAATTGGCTTCTGAAAAAGCACGTAAGTTTTTAGATTTACGTGAAGAATTAAAGAGTATTGAAGTAGGCTTATTTTTATATAATATAGATGATTATAAATCTAAAATTGAAGATATTAAAAAGAATATTGATATTTTAGAAACTCAAAAAGTTAAAGAAGAAGAAAAACAAAACAATTTAACCGAGGACCGAGAGAACATTAAAAAAGATATTGACTTTTTATTAGAGCAGATTGAAAAAACTCAAAATTTAGGATTTGAAAGTGAAAAGAAAAAAGAACAATATCAAAGTGAAATAAGTGTTAGCGAAGAACGTATCAAAAATAATAATGAAAATGATATTCGTTATAATAAAGAAATTCAAGATTTATTAGATAAGAATCAAGAGCTTAGCGATGAAAAACAATTAAAAATAGATAAGAAAACTAATTTAAAAACTAATAAAGAAAAGTTTGAAAAAGAATTAAAAGAAAAGCAAGAAGAGCTAGAAAAATATGCTAAAACTTTATCTAGTAAAGAATTAGAAATAGAAGAAAAGAAGAAAAAAGTTGATAGCAATATTGATGAAAAATTTGAATTGTCAAATGCTATATCAACTGAAAAGGCTAATTTTGATAATTTATTAAAACAAGAAAAATCTTTAGAAAATGAAATTACTTTAACTATTAGTGAATTAGATAAAACTCGTCAAAATAAACAAGAATTAAATAGTTCATTCTATAGTATTGAAAAGAAAAATCAGGAATTAACTAAAAAAATCGAAAAGATTAATGAGACAAGAGAAAAAGCTCAAGAAAAAATAACTGATTATGAAAATAAAATAAATGAATTAATTCAAGTTTATCGTGATAAAGATACTAGATATCGCTTCTTAAAGGAAACAGAAAAAGAAAAAGAAGGTTACAATTTTAGTGTTAAAAAACTTTTAGAAGGAATGTCTACCAATGCTAAACTTAAAAAAGGCGTATGTGGGGTACTTGCAGATTTGATTATGGTAGATAGTAAATATCAAACTGCAATTGAAATGGCTTTAGGTGGTAGCATACAAAATATTGTAACTGAAACAGAAGAAGAG
>JAEEGL016893118.1_pt1 | contig 25482 bp, 15 predicted proteins | sample 9134231 | NCBI WGS metagenome assembly JAEEGL01 (sample SAMN16246548, study PRJNA631951) | gut metagenome | biome: gut microbiome; feature: rumen; material: fiber-attached | host: Bos | place: Iran: Karaj | collected 2018-10
CAAACAATTTTTCCGAACCCTTACCCAATTTTTCCCGCAGATTAACATCCATAAGTACGCGGAAGCCTTCCGATAAACTTCCGATAAGATTTTCATCTTTGGGCACCAAAACAGCGTTGTCACCGGTCAAAAGCTCGGTAAGAGCTCCCGATTCGGTGGCAATGACAGGCTTTCCCATAGCCATTGCTTCGATTGCGACCATGCCAAAGGGTTCCTCATCCATCGTGGGAATCGTAACCACATCCGCACACGCCACTATCTCTGCCATTCGTTTGGCGTCAACTTTTTTATGATATAAAATATTGTCTCCGACTTTTGCGCATTTCTCTATAATATGCTTTTCGTATTTTGTAGGAATATCACTTAATCCCACAATTAAAAGCCTGGAGGAAACTCCTCCGTTCTTTTTCAGGAAAGCATCATAAGCATCTATTAATTCGGAGACTCCTTTTTGCTTAATTATCCTGCCTGAGTACAAAAAAACCGTTTCATCAGGCGTAAGTCCAAGTTCCCTCCGGACCGTATTCCGCTTGTTGTTTAATTCATAATCGAATACGTCAGTGTCCGTTCCATTATATAAGACTTTGATATTTGCGCCGGGGGCCCATTTTAAGACACTTTTTTTAATATATTCGCTGACGCAGATGAAAGTTACTCCTTTTGCAGCCAGTTCCCGACAATAATGTGGCGATCTGTATATGTCCACATCGTTGTGCATGTGAAAGAAAACAGGGCAGCCTTCGGCGATACCTGACTCAATCACTTTAATAGCAAGAGACATCTGATTTTCAACTACTATTGCATCATATCTGTACTGAGCAGTCGTCAAAACCTTTTTTACCACAGATACGATAGTTTTGTCAAAAAAACGTCTTGCACTCACATCACCCGGAAGCGTTCGGTAAATCTTGTCAGCAATTTTGTCCGAAAGCGCCGTAAATGCACTTTTTTTCACTCCGTAAACCGTTGTGTTTTTATAAATTTTTGCGTTCGGTTCATTGTCGGATATAGAAAAAAGGTCGAATTTTACCCCTTCGACCTTTTCGTTTTCCTCCGCAAGAAACGTAAGCAAAGACTCCACCGCTCCGCCTTTTGTGGCAGGAACGGGCAATATGCCCGGTGAAATAATTGCAATGTGCTTCATGCCAAATTTCCTTTCGCAGTCGTATGCCTTCTCTTGTAAACCGCCCCTACATGTCTCTCCTGAATCTGTGATACAGCTTTCGCATAAAATAGAAAAGTTCAAATTTACAGCTCTTCAGGGTAAGATACCTGATTCCGCTGATTTTTCTGCCCTTATGCGAATCTTTAAGAATGCTTTTGAACTTAGGCTTTTTAAGTTCTTCATTGCAAAGCCTGAAACGTTCTTTTTTACTGAGCCCCCCCGCTTCATCCTCCATGAAAGCGGAAAGACGGGAAACCCAATCCATAAGATATATCGAATCTATTACATATTCGTCATCCTGCGTAACCCCGGGCTGTTTAAGCGTAAACTGAAGCAGCCTGTCAAAACTGTGACACACGTGCTCAATCGCACCGTCATAGTATGTGGAGGATAACGAGGTATCGCCGTGCTTAACGTAATGGTAAAGCGGTTTGTTGATAACACCGATGAACCCTTCCGTAGCCTCAAGATAATCGAGGTTAAAAAGCATATCCTCCGCTATATGTACATCTTCTTTGAATCGAATGTTATTGTCCTTAATGACCTTCATTAAATAACATTTATTGGTAATGAAGTTAAAAAGTTTGTTCCAGGAAAGATTGGAAACATCATGACTTTGAAGCCTGTAATATTTCCCATGTTCGTAACCTCTGGAGGCCTCTAGAATATGTCTCTCCTGCGGAACTAATCTGTCATGGTAGTTCTCCCAGTACATGCCGCATAGAGCAAAAGAAAGAGAGTCGCTCCACATATCGTATACTTTGGCATATTCCGACAAAACATCGGGCTCCGGAAAATCGTCCGCGTCAAAAAACGTGACAAGTTCGCCCGTTGCAATCTCAAGTCCCCTGTTACGGGTCTTGGAGACTCCGCTATGTTCAGCTTTAATTATTTTAATCCTTGAATCATTCCCAACCATCTTCTCACATATCTTTAAAGTATTGTCAGAAGATCCGTCATCAACCACTATTGCCTCAAAATTCGTATATGTCTGGGCAACCAGTCTCTTTAGGCACTTTTCTATGTACTTCTCGCAATTATAGGCAGGAATTATTACGGATATTTTCTGTTGACTCATAGTATTCCCCTGTTTGGTAATAACAGTCCCTTATGACTATTCCTTAGTAAAATATCGTACAACTTACCCTATTATTGTTGTGTCGATACAAGTGCTTAGCACCCATAGTCGGCATTTTGATGAATAAGCCTCAAGAACTTATCCGGCGTTATACTTCCCCAAGTATCTCTTCAAGTGCGTTAACGGAATTGTCCCAATCATATTCCATTATCGCATCTCTATTATTACAATCCTTATATTCAATGGCTTCATTAAGTTTCTTTTGCACAGTTTCTTCTGAAACTTCCCCTAAGAAAAAGAAACCCGAACGCCCCTCAAACTCTTTCAGTTCCCCGTATCTGGTGCAGACAACCGGTATATTGCACGCAGCCGCTTCAAGCACCGACAGCGGAACATCTATGCTGTTTCTTTCCTTCTCCACAGGAAAGAAATAAACGTCTGCCATCTGATAGACTTCCTGAATATTTTCAACATAGCTGTCTATGATGATTACATTGTTTTCTTTTAACTTTTGATACAAAACCTCATCCTTCTGTGTAACCGAACTTACCACCAGAACAGCTTTGTAATCCTTGCCGAGAGAAAGAAGCTTGTCTACGTTTCTGCCTTCCTTGAGGTGCCCTACGTGAATAACCACTTTGTCCTCAGGCTTAAGACCGTACTTTTCTCGTATTCTGTTCTTCTCTTCAACTGAAACAGGCTTAAAACGTTTGGTGTCGATTCCTGTTTTAAGATAAACCGCTTTGTCGCCTACCACTTCGCGGAAATAATCGTATGAATCCTTGGACAGGGTAATTACCTTCGCATTTGAAGCCCTAAGCAAGCTCTTTTCCCAACCCTGCATTGAGTGCCTTAGTGTAAATACAGCAAAGACATCTCTCTTACTCTTTTTTGCCAAAAAATATGTCTTGACTATGCCGCCTTTGGAATTGGATGAGAAAGGCAGGAACAAAATCGACCCTTTGGTCCCGGCCAGCGCTTTATACAGGCCCCCGGCCAAAAACGCCTTGTCCGTCTTAACTACCTCGTCAACACAAGGAGTCTTCTCACCATAGGAGATCAGATAAGTATTTTTCTTATCCTTAAATCTCTTTGAAAGGCTGTTGGCTACTTTAATGCAACCTTCGTCAAGTTTTTCTTTAAAACAGTCTGTCAAAATTACCATAATAGTGTTCTCTTTCTACGATACAGATAAACTCTGCAGAAATGCTGAACCTATTATAGCACGTCATATCTCCTTAATCCAATCTATTTAACACATTTGTAAAGACTTATAACACAAATGGGCGGGTGCATTGCTGCGCCCGCCCGGGAGATAAAACATCCTATCTCTCTTATTGTGTTACATTATCAGTTATTATCTGATACATCTTCACCCGGCTCTTCTTCACCGATAGGTTCTTCAGAACCATCCTCGGGAATTTCATCAGGATCCGGGGTAACCTCGTCCTCGGGGTTCTCATCAGGATTCGGTGTAACTTCGTCTTCGGGAGTCTCAACAGGAACCGTTATTTCTTCCGAAGTCTCATTGTTATTTTCTGATACATCACTTGATTCAGGAGTTGTTTCTTCTTTCTCAGGAAGAATCATCTTACCGTCTTCAGCGAATTCGTACCAGCCCTTTTCCATAAGACCGTTGGTTCTTGATACATAGTACTTACCTGTAACAACAATGCAACTGCCGTTTACATAGTAGTAGTCGTCATCAATCTTGATAAGACCTACATATGTCTTCTTGTCGTTTACGTAGTAGTACATTACTCCGTCTTCGGTTACGATTCCGTTCTTGATTACAACGGGTTCAGGTTTTTCCATCTTACCGTCTGCGCCGAAGTTGTACCAACCTTTTTCAAGAAGACCGTTGGTCCTTGATACATAGTACTTACCAGTAACAACAACGCAGCTACCGTTTACATAGTAATAGTCGTCATCAATCTTGATAAGACCTGCATATGTCTTCTTGTCGTTTACGTAGTAGTACATTACTCCGTCTTCGGTTACGATTCCGTTCTTGATTACGACGGGTTCAGGTTTCTCCATCTTACCGTCTGCACCGAAGTTGTACCAGCCTGCATCAACAAGACCGTTCGTTCTGGTTACATAGTATCTTCCGGTTACAACAACGCCCTTACCATTTACATAGTAGCAGTCGCCGTCGATATCGATAAGACCTGCGTATGTCTTCTTGTTGTTTACGTAGTAGTACATTACTCCGTCTTCGGTTATGATACCGTTCTTAACAACGGGAACCTCAGGAAGAATCATCTTACCGTCAGAATCAAACTTATACTTACCGGCCTTCATAAGACCATTGGTCTTGGTTACGTTGTATTCACCGGTAACAACCTGGCCCTTGCCGTTTACGTAGTAGTAATCCTCATCAATCTTGATAAGGCCGGCGTAAACTTTCTTGCCAAGCTTGTAGTAGTACATGTTCTTGCCTTCTTTGTAGATGCCGTTCTTAACCTGAGACAAGTCAAATCTGCCTTCTTCATCGAAGTAGTAAGTACCCTTATTAATCAAATCGTTGGTAAGTACCACATTCTGATATCCGATAGCAAGGTGTCCGTCATTGAATGCGTAGTAATAATCTCCTTCGTATTCAACAAAACCACCATATGACTTCAAGCCCTCGATGTAATAGCACTTAATACCGTTCTTGTCTTTCTTGATTTCTCTCTTCTGCTCGAATGTCATTACGGTATCTTTAGTAAGTAATCCGTTGGACTCTTCTACGGAAACGGTTCTTGTTCCAGTTACCATAGTGAACTTATCAGCGTCAAAGAAATAATACTTATCATTGAGATAATACAAACCGGTTACAGCTTTACCGTCTACCATATAGAATATCTTGCCTACATTGGAGTAAAGGCCGGTATAGCTTAACAAGCCGCTTCCGTCAAATACGTAAGGAATATTGTCTACTCTTACAAATCCGATGGTTGCTTTACCCATTGCAAAGTACATAAGTTTTCCTGTTTCGATGTCTGTTAACCAGCCACTGTAAAGTTCATCTTTTGCACTTGCGGTTTCGCCACATCTGCCACAGGTCATAAGTCCTGTCTTTCTATTGTAGAACTCCCACTCATGTCCTTCAGCACAAGCGCTCTTCTTAACATACTTGTCAAGAATGTTACCCTGGCTGTCAATAGTAGTAAAGGTAAGTTCATCGGCTGTAGCTGTGACTTTAATTGAAATAGCATCATAGTTCTGATCTACACATCCGAAGTGGAATGCAGGATCGTTGTATGCTGCGTAGTTGATGTTACGGCTCTTTTCACCAAGGTCACCACAGATGAAGTATACTACGCCTTCTTCTTCATCAACTTCACCGGAAGTAAGAGGAAGTGTTCTTGCGTATGAATGATCGTGACCTGAGAATACTGCGTCAAGGCCTGCTGCTTCAGCTGCTGCGGGAATTGCTGCATGGAATCTCTGGCTTCCGCCGTTAACATTGGTGTAGTAAGCAGGCTGGTGAACAGATAAGAACTTCCACTGAGCCGTACTTGCATTGGCATCCTCAATAAGCCATTCACATGCTTCTTTAAGGTTAGCGCTGTAGTTGATAACTGCAACGTATACATTGCCATACTCTACTGAATAGTAGTCCTGCTCTGAAGATGAGAGACCATAAATTGCACTTGCCGCAACACCGTCTGCATCTCCGTAATATTCGTGGTTACCTAAGGTGTGGATAATGTCTGCTTCACCGAATGCTTCGGTAAATGTAGCGTCCATTTCTTCCCACATCTTGTAGTTACCGCCGTTGTCTACATAGTCACCGGTCTGGATACCGAAGTCGGAACCAGCAACCTGTAAACCTAAATTCTTGAGTAACTGAATTTCTTCTACGTCAGCTGCTCTGTTACCGTGCATCTGTGTATCACCTACTACAAAGAAGGATACTTCAGAATCCTTCGCGGTAGTCTTGAATGAAGCAACATCAGACCATGTCTTGCCGTCGCCCGCACGATAATAGTAAGTCTTGCCACCGGTAAGACCGGTTAACGTAACGGTATTGATGTAAGCAGCATCCTTGCTGGTTGCAAACGCCTGAAGAGTGCTCTTTCCGCTTACTGTAATTGCATTGCTGAGATCACTGCTCTCGGAGTACTCAACGATTGCCGCATTATCGCTTGCTACTGCTGAAGCAAACCAAGTGATTACCTGTTCGGTGTCACCGTTTCTGCTTGCAGTATGCATAAGTCCTTCAGGTTTACCTTCTTCATTGGCTACTGAAGACATAACGATAACTGTAGTCTCAAAGGATACAAAGTTACCCTTCTTGGCAGATACTACAAACGTTGCACCTGCTCCAAGTGACTTAGTAATATCTGTAAAGATTTCACCATTTGCATCGGTTAATCCGATAAGCTGGCCGTTTACATATACTTCAACACCTTCCTCAGGTTCTCCCGAAGGATTAACAATTGAAAGTAATGTATTCTGTCCTGATACTGCCACTGCTGCATTTACTGTGTAGTATGCGCTGAGGTTTAACACAACTTTCTGCTGTGCTGATGTGATAGTCTTGCCTTCTGTCGTCTCACATGTCACTTTTGTAACCTGATAAGTGAAGAAGTCAATAGCCGCATCAAGATTTGTAGGTACATTGAATGATAAGGTTGCTACCACTGCATCTGCAGGAGCTTCGCCTTCACCGGTCCATGTAGCCTTTATTTCCATTTTAGCTTTCTTGAAGCCTGTTGATGAGTAAACTGCTTCAACATTCCATCCCTCGGCTGCGGTTACTACCGGCTCACCAAAATCGGAATTAAGCTGAAGAACAGTCATGTCAAGTGCAGAGATACTTCCCTTTGTAACCAAAGAAAGCTTGTAGTCGCTTCCAAGAACAACTGTATCCGCGCCTGTAAGAACTGCCGTTTCAAGTTCCTCGCCTTCAGATACGGTAACGTAGGAAGTAACAGTATTGGTATTGCCGAATTTATCGTAAATAGTTACGGAAACACTGTGAAGTCCGTTTGCAAGCTCAAGTCTTGTTGTTGCGGAATTCTCGTCACCATCACAGCCGATTTCCTGTCCGTCGATGGTAAATATTGTCTTTGCAGCATCGATTCCCGATGCGTTCTTGCCGTTTACATCAGCAAAAGTAGCTGATATTTCAACATTTTTGGAGTCAACCGCTACGTCTGTCGAATTAAGAATAGACTCTCCATTGACTGTAAGTCCCTTAAAGTAGGGGTTATCAAGGTCATCAAGGTTGGTTCCGTATACGAAACGATAATTATCAAAGTAGAAGGTTCCGGAATAACGTCCGCCGCCGGCTGCAGGCTGGTAGCTGAGCCAGATTATACCTTCACCGTTTCTTATCATATAAGGGTGTTCGGGAGAATAGTAACTTGCAAGACCTGTTAAATCAGCATAGCAATATTTCCAGCCTACCCAGTTAATTGTGGAATTCTGAACCACATTACCATTTTCATCTACATCATCATGCACAAGTGATAAGTTCTTTGTGCTGTAAGATGTACCGTTACATACAGCTACATCCGCATGCAATGAATATCCTGCAAGGTTGTATGTTTCAGCATCTGCATAAACCCATACGCCAAGTTCTGTAGGCTGTCCCTCGATGTAGTACTCGCCTGCACAGTTTCTGATGTAATAGTTGGAGTTGGATGAACCGTCGTATGAAGCATAGTCATAATTAAGCTCCATCGAGTATTCTCCAAATCTAACCTGTCCTCCGTTTGCTGCTGAAGTTGTGGTTACATTACCTGCACAGAAGTATGTAATAGAGTTATTGGGCCACAGATAGAAAGAGTAGCCGTTAGCTTTAAATATTTCTGCCGCGGGAACAGATGTATCGTAGTTACCGGTAAATCTGTAAGGTGCGGTAAGAGTAGCATATGTAGGAGGAGCTACGTTATTGTTCTTAACCGGAACTGTAAGCTCGCTGTAATCACCGTAATAACCGGGAGTCACACCGGCATCAACATAATTGCTCTTACCCCAATGGAAGTGCGCTCCCTTAAGGGGACCGTTCTCATTGGGCTCAAAGTCAAATGCAACAACGGGCATCTTACCGATTTCCACTACAATACTTGCAGAAAGAGCGGTACCATCCTGACGTGTATAGTGAACTGTAACCAATGCGTTCATGGATGAATTGGAGGTTCCTGCCACAAAAGTGTTACCGTCCATGTATCCAAGCTCGCTTTCTGCTATGCCGGGATTAACTGCCTCTATAGTCCATCTGAAATCGCCATTTTTATAAACGATATCTGCGTTTTCGGAACGCACTACAAGACCGAGTGTGCTTCTTTCGCCAAAGTCAAGTGATGCTGATGTGGATGAGAAGTAAATATCATCGGGCTCAGCAATCTTAACGGTAGACTCTGCAACTTTATTGCCTTCATGGAAAAGTTCAACGGTCACATCGCCTATTGAACCATTAGAAACAAACACACCTGTGTTTTCATCAATTGAACCCATGTCAGCGGAAGCTTCGGAGAGGGCCCAGCTTAAACCGCTTGTAGGTAATTCAGCCGCTCCGCCTGCTTTATCAACACCTTTCGCAGAAAAAGCAACCGAAGATTCGGGTGTAAAAGCATCTCCGTTGGGAGAAACAACTGCATGGTGGAAAACTCCGTCACTTAAGGAGTTTGCAACAAGCATAAATCCTGAAGAAATATTTCTTTCGGAACCATCGGAAGGGTTATTTCTTACTGCGTAAGATTTTTCACCTTCTCTTCTGGTAACTACGGTAGCGGATCCGCCGCCGTCAAGATAAAGTGCGGTAACAACGCCCTGTTCAATTAAGAACTGAGCCTGCTCACGTATTGTCATTCCCACAGATGTAGGATACTGACGTCCGTCTGCCATAAAGAAAGCAACAGTACCGTCTGCCATAAATCCAACGCTGTTAACGGGGAAAAGTTCGGATACGGGTGCAACGTTCTGTCCGTTTTTAACAAGATAGAAAGGTCCGCTGACCGCTTCCAAAACATCTGATTTGTCGGTTCCCGCATCTCTTATTACGTATGAACCGTCTTTAAGAACTGCAAAATAAGGTTCCTCATTGTCCTTCTCAGGGTTAAGGTTATTTCCGTTAATGTAGAGAGAACCTCTGGGCTGACCGGTCTGCATATTGAAATAGTCACCGTTAGTGGCGAAAATAACGCTTTCTCCGGTAGATTTTTCATATGCTGCAACCTGGTGAGTAGTAGTAGTTAAGTCCCAATCTCCTACCTGCCACTTACTCTCCTTGGTGGTCTTGTCGTAATTCTCAGGGTCATAATAACCTGCATATGTTGCTTTCAAATCAACGTCAGCGCCGGGTTCAATGGTGGTCAGGTAACCCATAACCTGTGCCTTACCGGTCTGGTTGTTGAGAACAACGTCTGTTTCCGTTACACCCGGTACAAGGGTATAACTCTTCTGCTTAACTACTTTAACCGTGTCGCCGTCAACAGGATCGACATAGCCCACAACTTTCTTGGCCGCAAAAGCATCAAGCGGTTGCGCAAGAGCAGTAGTAAAAGCAAGAATCAACGCGAGAGCTGCCGAAGCAATTCTCTTTTGATATCCCATCTTTTTCATTTAATCCTCCTTCGATTAATAGTATGAAAAAATATATCCTAAGGCACCTTAAAATAACCCAAATTCCCTGATATTTGAGCAAAAAAGGGCACAAAGAACCAAACGCATCTCACAAAGTGACATCGTAAAATTCAATTAAATCAATATGCGACCAACAGGTGGATAAAATAAGAATAAAACAGAAAAAAGAATCCTTCCGAGAATACCCTTCCCCTTATAATATCCGCTCTCCAATACTCTAAGCATCAAACCACAAATCTGATGCTCCCCCTCGTCCGATAGTTAAACGTTCAACCCGGACAGTTTTATAATATCACTCCCAAATTCAAAATCAAATACTTTTTTAACAAATTGATAAAAAGTGTTTACTAAAAATCATTCTGTTTATTTGTGCACTTATACCCAGATTGACAAAAATACACGCAGGTGTTAGCGTGGATAAAAAGATAAACGATGCACACATTTATATAAGTCAACTATAAAAAGGGGTATTTATAATTATGAAGAAAACTCATTACTACGGAATAGATTATTTACGTGCAATAGCTTGTATCGGAATACTTATGATGCATGTTCAGGCCAATATCGGTCTTAAGTCTTTGCACGGTTTTGTATTTGAGTCATTAATTCCTTCTTTTACCAATTTTGTATTCCTTTTCATGGCCGTCAGTGCCTTTGGCATGTGTATCGGCTATTTTGACAAGGTATCAGCCAAAGAAGTGGATTGGACAGATTTTTACAAAAAAAGATATTTAAAAATTCTTCCGTTCTTTGCCATTCTTGTTATTATAGATTTGGTTATGAGCCATGCCAAAGCAGCTTTTATCGAAGGCTTTACTGATGTGACTTTGTTGTTCGGTCTGTTCCCCAATAATATTTCCGTCATAGGCGTGGGCTGGTTTTTGGGAGTCGTTTTTGCCTTTTATCTTATATTTCCCTTTTTCTGCTTTTTAATCCATAACAGACTCATGGCGTGGATTTCTTTTGCAGTGTCTCTTGTTTTGAACTATTTTTGTGTTTCTTATTACAATGTCGGAAGGACCAATATAGTTTACTGTCTTCCTTTCTTCATTGCCGGTGGGCTTGTATTTTTGTACAAGGATTTATTGACAAAAATAAAATGGTATGTGTTCCTTCCTTTTACGGCTGTCTCCGTGGTTGTTTACTTTTGGGCAGGCGGAAATGTTTACACATGCCTCTTTACTTCAATTTGCCTTCTTATTCAGGCTCTTCTCATTCCTTTTGGCAATAAATCTGCTGTTTCAAAGCTTTTCATCTTTATATCCGGAATTAGCATGGAGATTTATTTGTCGCATATGCTTGTTTACAGGGCTTTAGAAAAGATTCATCTTAACTCATTCTTTAAAAACGACTTGCTTCAGTATTTTGCATTCGTTTTGATGGTGTTTGCAGGTGCGGTAATCTTTTCATTCATTATGCAGAAAATACTCAAACGAATTTTAAATAAGTTTGGAGTATAATACCTTTGAAAGAATTGTTTTATTTTTCTTTTTAACCTCCGTTTTCAGAAAGGGCATTAAAGTTTATGCTTACTGTCGGCAATAACATTTTTTTATACATTTTTTCCGCTTCTTTACTCGTTCTTTGCGTATTAAGCCTTGTCAAAAAACGTTTCCTTGAGTTCTTTTTTCCCGCGATTCTATTTCTGCCGGATTACTATGGTCTGGAGTTCTCCTATTTTCTTCCACTTCTTTCGGTAAAAAGAATTCTTTATCTCGTTCTTTTTATATATGTATTTGTTTTGTATCATAAGGAGATTATTCCGCGCATAAAATCATTTAAATTAAATGCTGCAAATATTTTTATTATCTTGTACTTTTTAGCTCGTCTTGTAACCAACCTGCATTATGTAACAGTTTACGGGCAGGCTGTTAAGACCATTTTTGTCATTCTCTTTGAACAGGCTCTTCTTCTTATTGCAGTGATGATTATAGCGCCGACAAAAGAAGAATGCATATCTGTAATAAAGGCAATTGTCTTTTCCTCCGTTTTACTGTTCATACATGGTTTATTGGAAAGCTTTACGGGATTAAGACCGGCCAACAGCTTATGGACGGTTCACCGGTATATGCTCAATGAGTATTATGTTCGTGCCGGTTTGCTAAGAGCCGCAGGGACCTTCGGTTTGCCTACTTATTTCGGAAATTTCTGTGTAATGATGATGCCTCTTATCCTGTTTTTATATGAACATTTCCGTAAAAAAATATACCTTGTAATTGCAGCCCTTGATATTTTTGCCTGCATCCATTCCGGCTCGCGTTCATCTTTTCTCTTTATCCTTGTCGCTGCCTTTGCATGCTTCCTTTTACATATCAAGAATTCCAAACGAATTATTGAATTTATAAAGAATGCTGTTGCAATCGCACTGGCTTTGGTTATAATTGTTCTTGGACTCTCTCTTATCAGTCAGAAATATCAGCACTATTATAAATCGTTTGGGAAATCGCTCCTAAATGTAATCGGGTTTGATTATAATCTTGATGAAGAAGCCTCTGAAGAAGTGGCACAGTTTGGTTCTAACAAAAACGGAACCATGTCTCGGGCAGCGCAATTTTCAGGAATTACCTATGTGGCGGGAATAAATCCTGTCTGGGGTCTTGGTTCTGGCGCGCAGACTCGCGGTGACATTCAGTACTTCTATAAAGGAATGTGGCGGCATGTTTACACCTATGATGTCGGATATGTTGAAGTCTTCTGTGATGAAGGTCTCTGGGGATGGTTCGGCTATTTATCCCTATTTGTCTCCCTCTTCATAATCTTGCTGTCCAAACGGTATACGAAGAAGGATTCAGACTTATCGAGACACCTTATTGTCAGTACCGTTATATACCTTTTATGTTTGCTTTCTTCTTCCAACATGGGCTATTTCTTGTTTACATTTGTAGTTCTTATTTTTTCTTCTGCGAAAAGAGAAGAATCTGTCCGTTTGTAATTTTCTCGTGAGTAGGTAAATTGGGTTTGCTCTCATGATTTTATACGAAAACCGGGGTAATCATGAAAAAGAAATACATTCCGCATGCGGAAATTCCTGTTGTAGAGCATTGCAATCTTAACTGTAAGCTCTGTAACAGCCATGCATATCTTGTCCATAACAGCACCTACCCTTTTGAGCAATTTAAGAAGGATGTAGATGTTTTATCTGCTCACGTTCATTTTGGTCTTATAACTTTTATGGGCGGTGAGCCTCTTCTTTGTACCAATCTGGAGGAATATATACGTTATGCCCGCGCACACAAGCTTGCAGGGGTCTACAGGATACTGACTAACGGATTATTGCTCAAAAAAATGTCTCCGGCTCTCTTGTCTTCAATTGATGTTCTGGAGATTTCTCATTATCCCGAGATGAAAGAAACCGTAGAAGAGTTGCGTTCTTTTGTTAAGCCTTTGGCCAAAAAGTACGGCTTTGTCTACTATATAAAGGATATCGGATACTTTAATGAAATTGATACCGTTTCCATATCCGACAAAGAAGCTAAAGAAGGGTACGAAAAATGCACTCGTATTTCCTACGGGTGCAGTATATTTAACGGCTACTATTACAAATGCATGCGTCCTAAGACTACAAACCTTTATTTGGAAAAGGTTCATGGTATTAAATTGGAGCATGACTTAAGAAAAACTGATGGAATAGAAATATCGGAAGACAATTTTGCCCAAAGACTTGATAACTATCTTAACTCAACCACAATGCTTGAATCCTGCAAATATTGCTTAATGGGTCTTGAACAGGACAACAGTTTCTGTCAGCGTTTCAAGAGCCTTGCATACAAAAAAGGCTGGATTGTCAAGCTTTACTACAAATACTCTTTTTTGTACAATGGCTACAAAAAAATCAAAAAGCAGGTTGAATATGACGAAGGTGCTCACACCAAGGATTCTTTGTATGTTAAAACCCAGACACACAAAGTCCTTGGAAATAAAGGTCTGAAGAATCAGTCTCTTACCGGCAACGAATCCTTCACTTCCTAATCTTTATAAAAGTCGAGAACATAACCCAGAACAATCCGGGGAAAAGTCTGTAAAAAGTTAAAGCTACTCTCAATTTACCTGAAATGCCTTCGCGGTTTTTCAGGTTTTTTATATGACCGCAAAGATAGTCTCTCTTTTCTGCATACAATTTCTTGTTTCTGCTTCTTACAGTTCTGGAAATGGCGGCAAAAACAGCGCTTGCATACTTTCTGTTGGCGCGTCTTGAATCACTCGAATCCACTTTCCCGGCCAAATCTGACAAAGCCTCAAGGGAAAGTATGTGGTCCAAAGAAACTCTGGCTTCTTTTTCCGCACTTGCAGCCTTCTTGGTGATACTGTCGGAATTGCGGTAATAGAAATAGCCTACAAAAGGATCCAAAACGGTTTTATTTATCTTGGCAAAAGCTTCATACATGTATAAAGTGTCCTCGCCGAAGTTTAAGGGCTTAAACTTTACATCAGCAATCGCGCTCTTTCTGAACATTTTGGCCCATACAACCTTATTGTACATGTCCTTGCCATCCAGAAAGTCTTTTACAAATCTCGAATTGTCAAGAACCACTTCGTACTCAGTAAATCTGTCAATAAGGCTTTCTTTGTCCCCATCAATATGAAGGGTCTTACAGCATGCCATGTCAGCGTTTTCTTTGGTAATATCTTCGTAAAGTCTCTGAATATAATCCTCAGATATGTAATCGTCGGAATCAACATAGCAGATATACTCTCCGGAACATACATCCAAAGCCCGCTGTCTGGCTCTGGCTACGCCGCCGTTCTCACAGTGAATAGTTTTAATCCTGTTGTCTTTGGCTGCATATTCGTCGCACAAAGCTCCGCTTCCGTCGCTTGAGCCGTCATCCACAAGATAAAGTTCAAAATCCTTATATGTCTGAGCCAGTATTGAATCAACACACTTACCAAGATATTTTTCTGCGTTATAAACAGGGACTATTATCGATACCAAGGATTATGCCTCCTTTTTCCTCTTTAAAAAGTGAGTAACCACGTTACGCACATATTCCCGCAATTCAGGTTTTTGCGCTATTTGTCGCCTACTCCTTAATCGCATTCTCTTCCACTACTCTCAAAATAGTACTGCTGATTCCATCTGTGTGCTTAAGATAAACTACATCCACACCATGCTTGCCAAGTACCTTTTCTGTTTCGTTCCATCTGTCGGAGCCTTTCCAGTCGTCGCCGATAAACACCGCATCAAAATGTTTCTGCTTTAATACGGCTTCTTTGTCCAGTGTATCCACAATAAGAACTTCATCTACAGCTTTAATATTGCCTACTATAAGTGCTCTTTCGGTTTCGTTGATTACAGTATGCTTTCTCTTATATTCCTCAACCAGCTTATCGGAGTTAATTCCCACTATCAAATAGTCGCAGTACTCCTTGGCATGGTTAATCAGATTCAAATGTCCGATGTGGAACATATCATACACACCCTGTGTATAACCAACCTTATATTTCTTCATACTCCATATCTCCTTTTACATTCTTTTCGCTAACAATCTTGCGAAAATGATTCTTGTTAATTTCTTGAGTTTATCATTCCTTCCCCTACTTTGCAACTTTTACCCTGACTGTCGTCTTAGCTTTTACAAATAAATAAACATACACCAACGCCAGTGTGCTGATAATCACAGCAAATGCGTAGCCATATCTGCTGATGTCAGCTAAACGGTCAAAAATCTGCACAAAAATGTAATGAAAAATATAAAACTCAAAACTGTTATTGCCCATCCACGACAATAATTTTGTCTTCACCTTGAAAATTAAAGAAAAGTAATAACATGCAAGTGAAAACCAAATCGGACAAGACAATGTTATTATCCACTTATATTTTACAAGTATCATGGAAGCAATGAATAACGTGCCAAAAACAATAAAACTAAAGACTTTCTTTTCCCGCAGAAAATCAAGCACTTTCTTAAAAATACGTGGCTGCGCAACTATGCATCCAAGCGGATAACATGCCACACTGGTATACCACTTATGGTATACTCTTAATTTCCACATAATAAAAATATATACCATAATCAATACAAAAATAAAAACATTCTGTTTAAGCGTATCCGAAAACAGTTTTCTTGCTACCCAGTGAATCAAAAAACACATAAGAATAATCTTAAGAAACCAGCAGTCTCTGTATGGAAGTGAAGCAGTAATAATATCTACAGCCACTTTTTTTACTGGCGGAACAAGGTCTGCATAAAAAGTCCTTAATAAAATGTAATGTATCCAATACGCCACAAAGAACGGGATGTAGAGCTTAATTATCTTATCAAGCATCCACTTGAAGCTTACTTCCGACCTTCTGTTTATTGACAGCATGTTTCCGTAGCCCGATATAAAGAAGAATAAACCGACGGCTAAATATGCCGGAGTTAATATCGGAGATGAACCTTCAAGTCGGGTATGAATATGATGGATCATTATCCAAATAATTGCTACGCCTCTGAGGGATGCTGTTGTTTCTTTTCCAAAGCCTTTTTCATCTTTATCAAGCAAACGGGTAAAGGCAAGAAATCCCAGAATAAAAACACCGAAAATAATATCTAAGAAGCTCATTCCCCTCACCTCAACTATTTAAAATATTATCTAAAATTGTCTTACCGATATTACCGCAGCCTGCCGGAAGAAGCTTTTTAATGATGCTTTCGCGTTTATTAAAGTCTCCGTCCTTACCGTTTTTGATTTTTTCAAGATAATCCTCTACAGCAGCAAAAGAATCCGCATCATACAAGTTTCCGCAAATAACGGTGCCTTCTTCATTCAATCCGTCTGCTGTGTCACAGTAGATAATGGGCTTACCGGTCATAAAATATTCTGCTATAAGAGATGTATAATCCGCTACCAAGACATCAGAGGTTTTAATTGTTTTGATATAATCTTTGTCCTGGTCGATTACAACACCATAGGCTTCGCATTGTGCCTTAAAGGCATCAACTTCTTCCTCACTCATTACGCCATTTTCGATATAGTTGGGAAACATATTGGGATGGGGGCGAATAATAACCTTTACATCAGGATTCTTTTTCGCATATTCAAGAAAGTCCTTGCAATAAAGAAGGAAATGGCTGCCTTTGTTTTTGTTTTTGCCCTCATCAACAGTCCATCTCGGAAGCCACGCTATAGTAAAAGGTCTATCATCGGCCTGCTCTTCGTCTTTTCCATACAGGTCAAAGCGGGGGAAGCCGAGATATTGAAAGCGCTTTTTATTCTCTTTAATATAGTTGGGAAAGCGCATGCAGCATTCATTCTTTCTGGATTCATTGGCAAGAAATATTCTGTGTGTCGCAAGAACAAATCCCTCCGGCATAACAAGAATACCGTTGGATAACATGCTGTATGCGTAAGGAATGTAGCACAATTTTGCAAAGGTGCACACATTATCGGACTGGTACACAAAAGGATAATCCTGGTTATATGGACGGGTATAAATCACATAATCCGGATTGAGACTCTTTAAATCAAACCATTCATTTTTTTCATTCGCTTTGATAGCGGGAATACCTGTCTGAGAAAAAAACTCATAGGCTTCGTTGCGCAAACCACTAATGTCCCGGTTATCATCAATATTGGCTACCGAACGGGGAACCGCCACGACTTTTACCGCAACGTCTTCCCTGCCGCAAGCCTCTGCGTAAATGCTCTTTACCGAATTCCAGGATTCCGGGAAATTTATCAGAAATACGATGGTTCTTTTTCCTGTTTTTTCTCCCTGATTTTTGCACTCCTTAATATGCTTTTCATACTTTTTAATCTGCTCGTTGAAACGACGATGTGCTGAAAAGTGATGCCATATTTTTTTTGCAATACTAATTTTTTCCATAACCTTACAATTCCTCTTTTACAATAAATCATCTATAAGAACATCAAACTTCTCCCGCCAGCTGTTCCAGTTAAGTTCATTTTCGTACTTCTTACGAGCAGCTATTGAGAAGTCTTCTATCCTGCCGCTTTCAACCGCCTGTTTGATTGCTTCACAGAACTCTTTCGGTCCGCTTTTAATATCCAGGCATCTTCCCGTAACTCCGTCCTCCACATAGTCCGGGGTTCCGCCCGTAGCATAGGTAAAAGAAGGAAGTCCAAACATTGCCGCCTCAGCGAATACTATGCCTGCGCACTCTGCCTTGGTAGGCATTATAAAAATGTCATGACCGGCGTAGCAATCTACAAGTCTCTTCAATTCCTCTTTGTTGTTCTTCCTAAGCCTGCCATAAAAGGTTACATACTCAGGAATATCAAAATCAGGCTTATTAAGGCCCACGACGCTTAATTCATATTTAACGCCTTCTGATGTTTCATTAAGAAGCTTTACAGCCTCTATAGCGACGTCTACGCCCTTTCTGACATAGTCGACACCCACCAGAAGTAATTTGTATGTCTTTAAACCGCTTTTAACAGTTTTATAGCCGTAATCGTCCATATTGGCGCCAAGCTTGAAAACATTCAGTTTTTCCTCCGGCACGTTGTAATACTCAATAGCATCGTCGTATGACCACTTTGCAGGGTAAATAATCTTTGATGCAAGTGTTTGAGCATTGCTTTCCCACGCATTTCCTATTTTTTGATCGTGGGATGAATGAGTATAGTAGTAACCCTGCATTCTGTGATACGTGGCGTCGCTTAGGTATATCAGTTTCTTACCTTTAAGAGCCTTTCTGCCGGAATAAATAAGCTTACTGCAAGCGGGTGCAAATAATACATCGCATCCGGACTCTTTAATCATTCTGTTGGCCTTGGCAGCATCAAGAGAACTGAGCACAAAAGACAAATTATTCTTTTTAAGCGAAGTAACCCGAACCAGTTTGCGCACCAACGATGACAGCTTATGCGGAGTTACAACTATATCCCTGACCTCAACCTTGTCGGAAGAAGAAATCGCTTTGTGGAGGGCAGAAACCGTTCCGCTCCAGTATTTCACATCTGTAGGATTTCCATGATATAAAAAACCGATTTTGACCATTCACTTTCCCCTTTGCTTTAAACGCACAAAATCTTTTTGAAAGTCATTTATTCTTTCTTGAGAAATTTCTTAATCATATGAATACTGTTCTTGCCTTCAACAAGGAAGAACTGAACAATATATCCTGTTACACCGCACACAAATGCGCCGATTAAAAAACCTGACCAATGGTCTGTCTTGAACAGCTGCTTCATTCCGTACATAAGTCCGATTTGCACCGGAATGGTAATCCATACCTTAAAGCACGTAAACAAAAATGTTTTGGGCGAATGCGAAATGATATGGGCACAATAAAATGAATTAAACAAAATATATCTGAGGATAAGAATAACGGTACTGGGTATTACAATCGCAAATACACCCAAATTCGTAAACTTTAAGAGCGTAATGACACATATCAGATTCAATATGCCACATCCGAAACTTACCACAACAGGCAGTTTCAACTTATTTACCACAACACTCATCTGTGCCATTGCGGCGGTCGTTGAGTTAAAGTAACATTGCATAACCGTAATGGATGACAGCGCCGTTATTATCATTATTTCTTCCGCTGAATAACTCTTCTGCCACAAAGTATAGAAAGCATTGGAAAAAACAATAAATCCGGAAACCGGTACTATCATAAGTAAGCCCATTGTCTTTATTGAATCAACAACAGAATTAACCAGTTTCTCCTTGTGCTTCTGAGCCCAATGCATTATAAACACTGGAGTAAATATCGGAGCAAGTGTAGCAACTGCACTACTGAAAGAGTTAGGGAAGGTTCTTGCAACGGAAAGAAGGCTCATCTCATATGCGCCTAAAAATTTATTGGCAACCAAAAGATCCAATCCTCTCATAAGCATTGAACTAAGATTGGTAATGGCAAGCCAAACGCCCGCACTAGCAAGTATTCTTATTTCTCTGAGTGATGCTTCCTTCGGCGCTACCTTTACTTCCGGCATCAGTTTTCTCTTAATATTGATATTCATTACAGCAACTGTTACCGCAGCTATAAGGGAAGCAAAAGAAACATAATAGATATGCAGAGCCCTGAATGAAAGCAGGATAACAATACAAATCAGTCTTATTACATACTGAAGGATATTTCTGAAACCATTGATATCCAGCCTGTTTTTCGCAAAGGCTGCCGTTGTAAAAATAGATGTCGTTATTCCGACTATAAATGTTAAAAATGATAATCCAAAAGTAACTCTGACATCCGTAATCAAATATACGGGAACATCAAACAACACCTCAACATTAGCTACTACTAAAATTCCGGTGATTAAAAAGATGGCGCCCAAAACAAGATTGGTCGCAAGCAAGCTGTTAAAATACTTTTCTGCTTTCTTTACTTCGCCTTTTGCCATCTCAACTGCAATAAATCTGGCGGCAACAGAATTAAATACTGTCGTAATAATAGTCAGATAGTTGACAAAATCGTTGGCAAGCCCTATAAAGCCATAGGATTCTTTTCCCAGTGCCTTAATCAATATGGGCGAAGTATACAAGCTAATTCCCAGATGGAGCGCAAAAGCCACAAGATTGATGAGTATATTTTTATATGTTTGATTTTTCTTCATTCTTATTTAATCTCTTCCCTAATGTACACAATATCGTCATAAATTCTAAATTTGGTGATTTGCTCTATTTTATAATCAGCACACTGTTCAAATCTTTTCTGTTCGATACAGCATATGTATATTCTTCTTTGTAATATCCAATTGCAATAAATAAAATAATACGCTCATTTTCCGGGATATTCTTACAAATGGCTTTAAACTTTTCGTTTTTATTGCTTATTTCTCCATTTTGAAGTGCACATGATGCTATTCCCTTGTAATGCAAGCTTTCTATCAAAGCCATCGCAAACATTCCTCCCTCAACATAAAGCTGATTTCGTTCAAATGCATCATAAAAAGCTGACATATCACCGGTTAACACCAAATATGCCCCCACTTCGCCTTCAAATCCTGTATTACCTGCAATCAATTCTCCAAGCCTGTCATTAGTCTCCTTATCTCTATAATAATAGACTTTAGTTGCCTGACGGTTACATGCGCTTGGTGCCTTCTGGGCTATCCTAACAGCATCTTCAATGTCATGCGATTCAATCGGCTTGTCAGAAAACTGCCTAATCGAATGCCTGTTACTAAAGAAAACCGGAAATTCTGCATTAATGACTTTCTTTAAATCCAATAATTTTTCACTCTTGATTCCACCAGTCAATCTATCATTATAGTAATTCATATAAGAGTTGATTTTTTCATATATTTCTTTGTTCTCAAACCCTTTCTCCGACTGATACTCTTTATAGGCCCTCAATACTTCTAAAGCATTCTGAAATGGTATGGCTTCCGTTGAATAACCATTCGCAATATAATCATCAAGCATTAAAAATAAGTCTTTTATCTTCGGAATTCCAAATCCAATTCTCGGATTGGAAAGAGAAAGTCCTTTTTCTATAATATGTGTTTGTCTCAATATTTTAGCTTGAGAAGCTCCAAAAGTATTAACTTTTGGGTTGTTATAATTCCACTTTTTATAACTCCTATAATCGGCAAAAAACTCTCTTATCATAGATATTGATTCGTTTATTGCCTTTTTGGATAATTTCATTTTTTTCCTCCGTATATAACAATCGTCATTACAAATTATAAAACTATACTATAGTACTAAAAACTGCATCGGTTGTTAGATGTGCTTTTGCTGCCCATTCCATTCTCTTTTCATCCAACTCCGCTTTATATTTCTCATAGTCACACTCAAGTTTTTCGTACTTTTCTATCAATTTGTCAGCAGACAATTCATTAATTGAAATGCAATAATCAAGCAATCCACTTATTTCCATAAAACCGGACATTTTTTGTTCATAAGCAACAGAAACAAATGGTGTTCCCATCTTAGCAGAAAAAATGTTTGAGTGATATCGCATTCCTATAACCGCATGCAATTTCCCAATTATATACTGCTGAAAATAGCAATCGTGTTTATCATCTATCACGAAACAGTTTCCTTTCGCAAACTTTTTCATATACGCATAATCATTATGTTCTCCAAATAATTGTGGAATAAACAAAACACCTATATCTTTCTTTTCAAAATATGCTACCAAAGCTTCAAACGACTCACCAATTATCCTCTTTAAATCAGGATTTTTGCTGTGTATAGGATGCCAGCTAAGATTCGTAATAGTTAATCCGACAATTTTCTTATACGAATCCATAAATTCTTTAAGATCCTTATAATCATCCAACTGCTTCTCGTAATCATTTACTTTAGGATAATGCTGAAATGCAGAATCCAAAGAAACATGTATCTTTCTCTCATCAATGCCAAATTCCTTAACAAACTCAGCAGACTGACCTTCTCTCAAATAAATGAATTCCGCACCGCTCAATACACTCTTTCTTAATGCTCTTCTTTTAGAATCTCCCTTTCTGAATGGTCCCATGGAGGGAGCGTAAAACGCATACCGAATACCCATCTTTCTCACAAGGTTAAGTCTTAGAAGGTACTTTTCTTCGTTGTTGATATAAATATCTCCAATGCTGGGACCGCCAGGAGCATGTAAAACTAAATCGCTGCCCTTGACCATTTTTATAAATTCTCTTGAATTCTTAAATATGGCGATTTTACCCTTAGAAATACAGGAAAGCCAATAATCAAGCTTATTCTTTCTCTTGGGATATTGCATATTAAACAAATGTATATTAGGTTCGGTGTAAGGAAACTGCTTAACATCTCTGACCAAAACATAAACATTTATTTCCGCATCCGGATACTTTGCAACTACTTCGTCAATAAGTGCTCTTAATGCAGCCTCATCTCCCCTGTTATTCCAATGTGCGTGTACGATTGTTATTTTCATCCGTTACTTCTCCTCCATTATCATAATAATACCTATTCTCATACTTATTTGCAAAGAAAAGCTAATTATTTCCTTCCCATAAATTCATGCAATACCCAGCTCTTACTCTTGCCACATAGTGCAAACCGTAAAAGCTGGGTAATATACTCAGTAAATCAATTAAATTATTTTATATATCCATATACCTGATAAAACTATATAAAACAATCTCTATTCTTCAGGCGTGTACTCCTCTTGCCCTGACTCACCTTCATCCAGGTTCTCAGTGTTTTCACCGAGGTCACCTTGATCTAACACATTATCTGCATTCTGGTTAAAATCCTCAATAGCGGGAATCTCAGGTGTTGTTTCTTCCTGAGTTGCAGGAACCTCTTCCAATGCATCTGCGCCGGGATTAATAGCTTCAATTTCTTCAGTTTCAGGAGATGTGACTTTCTCAACTGCATTACTCTTACTGTCATTTCTTATTGAAACATTAGCCTCACGAACGTTTACACCTGAAGATTCTTTTCCAAGCCATACTCTGCAGTTAACATATTCATTTTTCGAAAACGATACTGAACCGGTACTTCTGCAAGCCACAAAAATCTCGTGTAATGCATTATCGGTTCTTTCAAATCTATTTGAGTAAATACTTACATTGTTGCAGTCTCCGCGAACGTCCATCGGGAAATAATCGTTATTTACGTATCCACAGTCAGAGATTAAATTCTGGTAAACGGAAATATCGGTACAACCTTTAATAAAGAATCCATTCTGTGCAGTTCTGGCTACGGTATTTTTATATACTTCACCATTTTTGCAGTTAACCAGTTTAATTCCGCTTCCCGAAGAAGTATCTTCCGCAACATTTCCGCTGATTATAAGATTAGTTACATCCGTACAAACAATACCATTGGCATCTTTGGAAAGATAATTGTTTGTAATCTGAACTGTATCGTATTTACCACCGTTTCCTACGAAAATACCGCTTCCGTAAGTTTTGTTGAGAACTGTATTGTGATCTATTACTACATTCTTAACATTACCCTGTCCATATAAGGAAATCGGTTCAGAATTCTGATGTCCGTCAAAGTAATTATCCTTAACGGTAATTCCATCCATATTTCCTCCGCCGAGGGTAATTACACCACAGTCTACCTGAGTGAACATATTATTGGTAAAACTTAAGTTGGCACTGTCACCTATTATTCTGATTGCTACATATACGTTGTTCTGGAATGTACAATTCTTAACATGTACATTTGAGCAATTCCATATATCAAGCATATGGATTCCGTCAACAGCACTATGTCCTTTTTCACGTGTATTATATGCACTGTTTCCGTCTACACATACTTGCTCTATTGTTATGTTCTTCACGGAACGCGCTCTGAAAAAGTCTTTACCGACGGCATAGCCGGGTGCAGCAATAAACTTGGACGATTCTCCCTTTCCTGCCATATGAAAATTGCTGGGAAGCTTTATGACAGATGAAACAACATAAGTTCCTTCAGGCACAACCAGCAATCTGCCTCTTGCACATGAAACTGCGTTGTTAATGGCTTCAGTATCATCTGTTGCACCATCGCCCACTGCTCCGAACTGCTTAAGGGTAATGGTATCTCCTAGCTTAAGTTCTGCATATTTACCATTATTTAATGCTATTATTCCGACTTTGTTTGCTGCATTTTTTAATGCATCAACAATTACATACTCGGCACCGCCACCATCATTGGCAGCAAAGTAACCTTCTGTACTTACCTCACTTCCGACAGTTAAATCTGCCGCAGCCATATCACTAACGCTGGGGAATACCAATCCTTCTTTTTTGGCATGGATAAATCCGGGATCCTTTTCTATGTGTCCCAAAACAAAGAAACGGCCGGAAACTTTCTGAATCTTATCCCATACAACAAGCTCATCATCGTGGAGCAAATAAGCACAATCAGGTCCATAAAATTCAATGTTTGAAACATCCTGAAGATTAATACCGTTGGCTCTCTTGAAGAATCCGCTTCCGACTCTCAAGTAATTGTTCGCCTGATAGCTGCCGGAGCCGCCGATTCCTCTGTTTACAAAGAATGTGGCGTTATAAACATCTTCCGCTCCTGATAGTGGGACTCCTCCTTCCGCAATATGCAATTCGCGGTCTGCTCTGTTGAAGCAGATTATCCCCACTGTGAGCGCAAAAACCACCAGCAATACGCTTGTTGCAATCACTTCCAATGATCTTCTCTTCAGAAATTCTTTTACCTTATTAATATCCATATTATGACATCCCTTCTTGCATAAGAATTATAAAAATCCTATACATAGATAATATCAATTAATAATTATCAAGGTGTTTTAAAATAATTAAATGAATCCTATGATTTTGGGGTTATCTCACGAGAAAATCCGTACTCTTCACCTTTGTAAAGAGATTCCATTACAGCCCAATATGCCACCGAACCCGGACCTCTTTGATACTCTGTATAGTTAAGAGAAACCTGGCTGACAAGTATATATGCTATAACACCTATAGCCCAAACGCTTTCGCTTCTTCTTTGTCTTAAAAGCTGAATTGTGATATAAATCATTCTGGCAAGCGGTAATATGTACAAAACTACGCCCATTATACCATATTGCATGAGATGACCCAATGCACCGAGATCGCTAAAGTAGAACACTCCTCTCGGTCCTGCCCATATACTGCGCAGGTACGCATTTCTGGGACGTATAAAGCCCATACCCATTAAAGGATCTTCCTTGAATACAGAGAAAAAATAATCTATAGCTCCCAATCTTGCCACGGTTGAGGCACCCTTTTCACTCTTCTCCGAAAATGATTCCAAAATTACATCCGCATAGTCATAAAAAATGAATACCAG
>JAEEGL014161275.1_pt1 | contig 25481 bp, 23 predicted proteins | sample 9134231 | NCBI WGS metagenome assembly JAEEGL01 (sample SAMN16246548, study PRJNA631951) | gut metagenome | biome: gut microbiome; feature: rumen; material: fiber-attached | host: Bos | place: Iran: Karaj | collected 2018-10
AAAGGCTCCCGATTGGAAAAATAACTATTTAAAACATTGTTTAATAACTAATTACAAAAACACCTATGAAAAAATTTTTCATGTTTTTGGCAGTGGTTGGCGTAATGTCAATTTCTGCTCAGTTCCAGGCTAACGCACAGGATGCACAGGTTGATCCTGCTGCTACCGAACAAGTAGCCGCAGCTGCCGACGACGCTGTTGCTGTCGCTCCCGCAACGGAAGAAGTCGTTGACCCGTTCGCAGCCGGCAAGAGCGACGAGCCTCTCCACCAGCAGCTGAAGAAACTCTTCATCGATGGTGGTGCAGCCTTCATGTCGTTGGTTCTGTTGTGCCTTATCCTCGGTCTGGCTATCGCTATCGAGAGAATTATCACCCTGAGCCTCGCGCAGATCAACACCAAGAACTTTGGTGAGAAGATCGAAGAGAAGATCAAAGCCGGTGACTATGACGGTGCGCTCGACATCTGCCGCAATACCCGTGGCCCGGTGGCAAGCATCTATTATCAGGGCTTGCTCCGCGTGAAGGAAGGCCAGGATATCGAAAACATCGAAAAATCCATCATCTCCTACGGTTCCGTCCAGATGGGTGCCCTCCAGAACGGTATGACCTGGATCTCCCTCTTCATCGGTATCGCTCCGCAGTTGGGATTTATGGGAACCGTCCTCGGTCTGATCGAAGCCTTCAACGCAATCGAGGTTGCAGGTGATATCAGCCCGGCACTGGTCGCAGGCGGTATGAAGGTCGCCCTCATCACCACCGTCGGCGGTCTGGTCGTTGCCATTATCCTCCAGCTCTTCTACAACTACCTCATCCAGAAGATTGATTCCATCGTCGTCGATATGGAGAACGCTTCCATCGACCTCGTTGACACCCTCGTCAAATACAGAAAATAATTTCCCGGGCTTATGAAAAAAATGAAACTCGTTGAGATCGTACTGCTCGTCGTCTCGGTCGTCGTCTTCATCATCGCCTTTGTCGGTATCAAGAATATCGACTCCCCGATGCTGAACGTGTACCTGGGCTGGGTGTACATCTTGATGGCTTGCGCTCTTGTTGCGACGCTTGCATTCCCGCTCGTGAATGCATTCAAGAACAAGAAGAGCCTGATCAAGCTGCTTGTCCTTATCGCAGCCGTGGTTGTGATATTCGGCGGTGCTTATCTCATTGCCCCGGGTTCTCCTGTGGAGATGAACAACGAAGTTCCCGCCTCCCAATTCAAATTCGCTGATACCGCCCTGTATGTGGTGTACCTCTTCGTAGCCGGCGCTTTCATCGCCCTGCTCTGGAGCGGCATCCGCAAGGCAATCAAAAAATAGTTATTTGGTATGGCATCAAAAAAGACTCCTGAAATCAACGGCTCGTCAATGGCGGATATCGCTTTCATCGCGCTGATATTCTTCTTGATGGTGACCACGATGGACAAAGAGGAAGGTCTCTCGAGACGTCTTCCCCCGCTGCCTGCTGAGGATCAGAAGGTAGAGGACCAGAAGGTCAACCGCAGAAATATCATCCAGGTGAAGATCAACGCCAGTGACCGTTTGTTTGCCGGAAATGAACCGATGGATGTCAGCCAGCTGAAAGACAAAATCAAGGAATTCCTGACGAACCCCACCAACGATCCGAATCTTCCCGAAAAGGAAGACATCGATATCGAGGGAATCGGCACGGTCAAGAAATCGAAGGGTGTCATCTCCCTGCAGAACGACCGCGGTACCACTTACAGCAAGTATATCGCCGTTCAGAACGAGTTGATCAAGGCGATCAACGAAATTCGTGATGACTTCTCGATGCAGCATTACGGCAGGGTGTTCAACCGCCTGACCTCGGAACAGCAGGATCTGGTCCGTAAGGCAGTGCCGCAGAACATCTCCGAGGCCGAACCGAAAGACGTCAAGAAAAGATAGGAGGATTCAGTATGGCAAAATTTGTTAAGAAAGGCAAAGGCGGCATCCCGCAGCTCAATACTTCGTCGCTTCCCGACATCGTGTTCATCATTCTGATGTTCTTCATGGTGTGTACGAACATGCGACAGGGTGAGCACAAGGTCAAGGTGACCATGCCGCAGGCATCCGAGATCGCCAAGCTCGAGCGCAAGGACCTCGCATCCTATATCTATATAGGTACGCCGCTGATGCAGTACGCTGCACAGTACGGTACCGAGTCCCGCATCCAGCTGAATGACTCTTTCCGGACCATCGACGATATCCGCGACTTCATCGCTTCGGAGCGTGAAAACCTCAGTGAGGTGGACCGTCCGTTCATGACCGTCAGCATCAAGGCTGACCAGGATACCCGCATGGGTATCATCACCGATGTCAAGCAGGAACTCCGTCGCTGCTCCGCACTGAAGATTATGTACGGCGCCACCAAGGGCGGCAAAGTTCAATAATCGACGCTGAAAGGAAGAAGGGTGGCCGCAGCGTCACCCTTCTTTTTGTTTTTTAATGACTGCTTTTTCCAGATGAAAAAAACAACCAGTATCCTCGTCATTGTCCTGGCGGCCGTGCTGATGACAACCGGCTGCAGCAGCAACAAGGCGAAGTATGTTTTCTACTTTATCGGCGACGGCATGGGTTTCTCCCACGTCTCGCTGGCTGAAGCTTACCTGGCGCAGGAGCGGGGTGACGCATGCGCGCAGGATCCTTTGACTTTCACCCAGTTCCCCGTATTGGGCATGGCGACCACCTACTCCGCCAGCAACCCGATCACCTGCTCTTCAGCAGCCGGAACCGCCCTCGCAACGGGCACCAAAACCAAGAATCACATGCTGGGCATGGATCCCGATTCCCTGCCTCTGAAAAGCATAGCCTACACCATCCATGACGCCGGTTACAAGGTCGGTATCATGACCACGGTGGGCATCAACCACGCAACTCCCGCTGCCTTCTACGCGCACAACGTGAGCCGCAGCGACTATTACCCGATCGGGCTCGAGATGATTGAATCGGGCTTTGAATTCTTCGGCGGCGGCGGTTTCCTGCACCCGACCGGAAGCCCCAAGCTGGAGGAGCCGCTCCCCTCGCTCGACGGGATCGCCGAGGAGGCCGGTTACACCTTTGCCCGCGGCCTGGACGAGTTCGCGCAGAAGAAATGCGACAAGATCATCCTGACCCGCCCCGAGAACTGGGACGGCGCGCTGCCCTACCGTTTTGGCTGCGCGGAAGGCGAACTGAACCTGGCCCAGGTGGTCGATGCCGCCGTCCAGGTGCTCGAAAAGGGGCGCAAAGGGTTCTTCCTGATGGCGGAAGGCGGTCTGATCGACTACTCCGCCCATAGCAACAACACCCTCGCCACCATCTTCGAGACGCTCGATTTCGACCAGGCGGTTGCCGTGGCATACGAATTTTACAAAAAGCATCCCAAGCAGACGCTGATTGTCGTGACCGCCGACCACGAAACGGGCGGAGTCAGTCTCGGCCGCGAGAAGGGGTACCGGTTTGACCTGACCGTACTGGATGAAATCGAAACCAACGAGTCTTCCAACGACGTCGAACTGTACATGACGACCAAGGCCGTTCAGGAGGAGTATTCGGAAAAGGCACACATCGGCTGGACCACCGGTTCGCATACGGGCGGTGCCGTTCCCGTCTGGGCCGTGGGCGCCGGCAGCCAGCTCTTTGCAGGCCGCCAGGACAATACCGACATCCCACGCAACATCTGCAAGGCGATGGGGATCAAATTTTAATGTAATTGATTGAGAATGATTAAGAGAATCAAGGAAATATTGGGTGAAAAGCCGGGATGCGACGTCCTGGTGAAGGGCTGGGTCCGCACCAAACGCGGGAACAAGAACGTGGCGTTTATCGCCCTCAACGACGGCTCTACCATCAACAACCTGCAGGTGGTCTGCGACCTTTCCGCGTTCGATGAGGAACTGCTGAAACAGGTGACCACCGGCGCCTGCCTGGCCGTGACCGGTCCGCTCGTGGAATCGGTGGGCAGCGGTCAGGCCGTGGAGGTCCAGGCCCGCACGATCGAAGTGCTCGGCACCGCCGACCCGGAGACCTATCCCCTGCAGAAAAAGGGCCACAGCATGGAGTTCCTTCGTGAGATTGCCCACCTGCGCCCGCGCACCAATACCTTTGGCGCGGTGCTCCGCATCCGCCACGCGATGGCCTTCGCCATTCACAAGTATTTCAACGACCGCGGATTCTTCTACCTGCACACGCCGCTGATCACCGCCTCCGACTGCGAAGGCGCCGGCGAGATGTTCCAGGTGACGACCCTCGATCCGGAGAATCCGCCCCGCGGCGAAGACGGCAAGATCGACTACAGCCAGGATTTCTTCGGACGCCACACCTCGCTGACCGTCAGCGGCCAGCTGGAAGGTGAGCTGGGTGCCACCGCCCTGGGCAACATCTACACCTTCGGGCCCACCTTCCGCGCCGAGAATTCCAACACGCCGCGCCACCTGGCCGAGTTCTGGATGGTGGAGCCGGAGATGGCCTTCTACGACGTCAACGACCTGATGGACCTCGAGGAGGACTTCATCAAATACCTGGTACGTTACGCCCTGGAAAACTGCGCCGACGACCTGGCCTTCCTCAACAAGATGATTGATCCCGAGTTGATTGACCGCCTGAAGGGGGTCATCGACACGGAATTCGTGCGCCTGACCTACACCGAGGGAATCGGCATTCTGCTGAAGTCCGGCCAGAAGTTCGAATTCCCCGTCTCCTGGGGCGTGGACCTGCAGAGCGAGCATGAACGCTATCTCGTGGAGAAGCACTTCAAGAAGCCGGTGATTCTCACGGATTACCCCAAGGATATCAAGGCCTTCTATATGAAGCAGAACGACGACGGACGGACGGTCCGCGGCACCGACGTGCTCTTCCCCAAGATCGGCGAAATCATCGGCGGCAGCGAGCGCGAATCCTCGCTGGAGAAGCTCACCCGCCGGATTGACGAGCTGAAGATGGACACCACCAACCTCTGGTGGTACATCGACACCCGCCGCTTCGGAACCTGCCCGCACAGCGGATTCGGTCTCGGATTCGAACGCCTGCTGCTCTTTGTGACCGGCATGGCCAACATCCGCGACGTCATCCCCTTCCCCAGAACACCCAAAACCGCAGAATTCTAACACGCCATGCTTATCATCGGTATCGCCGGAGGCTCCGGTTCGGGCAAGACGACCGTCGCCCGCAAAATCACGGAAAAGATCCACGATCACGTCGTGGTCGTCTCGCAGGATTCCTACTACAAAGACCAGAGCCACCTCCCGCTCGAGGAGCGCCAGGCCCTGAATTTTGACCATCCCAACGCCATCGACTGGGACCTGCTCGTCCAGAATGTCCGGGCGCTGAAGGAGGGAAAGGATGTCGAGCAGCCGGTCTATTCCTACATCACCTGCTCCCGCTCCACGACCGAGACAGTCCACATCTCCCCCGCACCGATCATCATCGTGGAGGGCATCCTGATCCTCAACTGTCCGGAGCTTGTAAACGAGCTGGATATCAAGGTGTTCGTAGATGCTGACGACGATGACCGCCTGATGCGGGTCATCGCACGCGACATCCGCGAGCGCGGCAAGGACGTGGAATGGGTGATGGACCGCTACACCAAGACGGTCAAGCCGATGTACCTGCAGTTTATCGAACCCAGCAAGCGGGTTGCCGATATCATTGTTCCTCAGGGCGGCCACAACCGCGTCGCCATCCAGATTCTGACAGCCACCATCAAGCATGCGCTGAAAGAGAAGGAAGAAGAATGACCAAACCCAGACTCAGCGACGAAAAAAAGGCGGGACTCTATACGACACTGGCGTTCCATCTTGTCGCTTTGATCATCATCCTCCTGGTCACCATCACCTCGATGGCCGACCAGGAGTCTTCTTTTGTGCTGGATTTCACCAAACAGGAGGAGCTTGAAGCACGGCAGAAGGAGGAGACTTTCAAGGAGCAGATCAGCCGGGAGCTGGACGAGCAGATCGGCCGGCCCAAGGAGATCCGCAATGCCGCCGTCGATGCCGGAAAGGCCCTGAAGGACGACCGGCACAAGAATCCGGCAGAGGTTTACCGGGAGGCGGAGGAGCTGCAGAAGCGGCTCGATGCCTCGCGCCGCGAAGCCCTGGCCGAGCGGCAGAACGAAGAGTCCGTGGAGGTTTCCCGGCAGAGGGAGCCTGAAGAGAAGGCGCCTTCCTACACCGGCCCCAGCGTGATTGCCTGGACGCTGGAGGGACGCACCCAGCACAACCTTCCGGTGCCCGCCTACCAGGGATACGGCGCCGGTGACGTCTATGTTTCCATTCTAGTGAACCGCAAGGGCCGGGTCGTCGCCGCCCAGGTGAACGAGGCCGCCTCCACGCCGGATTCCCAGCTATGGGAATTCGCCCTCAAAGCGGCCCGCAGATCGGTTTTCAACGCCTCCCTCGACGCCCCGGAGCGGCAGGCGGGCGAGATTGTCTATCGCTTTGTAAAACAATAATTATTTCGTACTTTCGTGGTTTATAACAGACCACTTTTTTTGTCATATACTATGAATCCGATACTTGATTACAACATCAATCCGCTGGTGAGCCAGCTCGGCAAACTGCCGCAGGAATTTACCAAGAAGGATATTATCAACTTCGTCATCCAGAACGACATCCGCATCGTCAACTTCCGGTATGCGGCGGCCGACGGCCGGCTCAAGACCCTGAACTTTCCGGTCACGAACCTCGCCTATCTGGACAGCATCCTCTCCTACGGCGAACGGGTGGACGGCTCCAGCCTGTTCCCCTATATCGATGCCCATTCCAGCGACCTGTATGTGATTCCCCGTTTTTCGACCGCCTATCTGGATCCCTTTGCAGACGCGCCTACGCTCGGCCTGATCTGCTCCTACTTCACAAAGGACGGACTGCCGCTCGAGACCGCCCCGGAATACACGCTCTACAAGGCCCACAAGCTTTTCCAGGAGCAGACCGGCTGCCGCTTCGAGGCGATGGGCGAACTGGAGTACTATGTGGTGGACCGGGATGATGAACTCTTCCCCACGCCCGACCAGCACGGCTACCACGAATCTTCCCCCTTCACCAAGTTCGAGGCGTTCCGCACGGAGGCCATGCGCCTGATCGCCCAGGTGGGCGGCCAGATCAAGTACGGCCATTCCGAGGTGGGCAACTTCCGCCAGGACGGCAAGATTTACGAGCAGAACGAGATCGAGTTCCTCGTCAACCCGGTAGAAACGGCGGCAGACCAGCTGCTGATGGCCAAGTGGATTCTCCGCACGCTGGCCTACCAATACGGCCTCGATGTCACCTTCGCTCCGAAGATCACCGTGGGCAAGGCGGGCAGCGGCCTGCACTTCCATACCCGCATCATGAAGGGCGACCAGTCGATGATGATCGAGAACGGCCGCCTCTCCGACCTGGCCCGCAAGGCTATCGCCGGCTACATGAAATGCGCCGCCGGCCTCACCGCCTTCGGCAATACCAACCCGACCTCTTACTTCCGCCTCGTGCCGCACCAGGAGGCGCCCACCAGCATCTGCTGGGGCGACCGCAACCGCTCGGTGCTGGTCCGCGTGCCGCTCGGCTGGACGGGCAGCAACGACATGGTGGCCCTGGCCAACCCGCTCGAGGCCGGTGAAAAATATGCTGCGCCGAGCAAGCAGACCGTCGAGATGCGTTCGCCGGACGGCAGCGCCGACATCTACAACATGATGGCCGGCCTGGTCAACGCCGCCCGCATCGGCATCAACATGCCGGATGCCCTCCAGGTAGCGGAGGAGACCTATGTCGATGTGAACATCCACGCCAAGGGCAACGAAGCGAAACTTCATTCCCTGAAGCAGTTGCCGGCATCCTGCTATGAATCGGCCCTGATGCTCGAGCGCAGCCGCGCCCTCTTCGAGGACGGCGGCGTCTTCAGCCCCGCCCTGATTGACGGCACCATCGCCAAGCTCAAGGCGTACGACGACCAGCGCATCCGCGAGCAGGTGGAGCGCCATCCCGCCCTGATGGGAGAACTCGTCAACAAGTACTACCACTGCGGTTAAACCCCTGAACCATGGACGGCTCCATTATCGTAACCTACCGCTGCCCGATGCACTGCAAGATGTGCAACATCTGGGCGAATCCGACGAACCCCGCAGAGGAGTTCGAACCTTCGCTGCTCGAAAAGCTGCCCCGGATGCACTCGGTCAACATCACCGGCGGCGAGCCGTTCATCCGGGAAGATATCGAAGAGATCGTCAAGATCCTCCGCACCAAGACGGACCGCATTGTCTTCTCCACCAGCGGCTGGTTCAGCGACCGGATCCTCGCCCTCGCGAAGAAGTACCCCGACCTGGGGTTCCGCATCAGCATCGAGGGGCTCAGCGTGAAGAACGACGAGCTCCGCGGCCGGCAGGGCGGATTCGACAAGGGGCTGCGCACCCTGCTGGAACTGAGGCGGATGGGTGTCAAGGACATCGGATTCGGCATCACGGTGTCGAACAACAATTCCGGCGATATGCTGGACCTCTACGAACTGAACAAGAACCTGAAGATGGAGTTCGCCACCGCGAGCTTCCACAATTCGTTCTACTTTCACAAATACGACAACCAGGTGACCAACCTGGACGAGGTCTGCGCCAACTTCGACGAACTGATCCAGCGGCTGATGAAGGAGAACAACCCCAAGTCGTGGTTCCGCGCCTTCTTCAACCTCGGCCTCATCAATTATGTCCGCGGCGGCCGCCGGATGCTTCCGTGCGAGGCCGGCAGCGAGAACTTCTTCCTCGATCCCTTCGGCAACATCCTCCCCTGCAACGGCATGGAGGAGCGCTGCTGGTTCGCGGCGATGGGCAACCTCAAGGAGGCTTCTTTCGAGGAGATCTGGAATGGGCCGCAAGCTGCCGCCGTGCGTGAAAAGGTGGCCCACTGCCCGAAGAACTGCTGGATGATCGGCTCCGTCTCGCCGGTCATGCACAAATACCTCCGCCAGATACTGCCCTGGGTGGTGAAGAACAAACTCCGGGTGATGCGCGGCGGACGGGTCGATACCGGCTGCATTCCGTTCTACCACGTCGGGAACAACGACCAGCAGGGATTATGAAAATCGTCTTCATAGGCGGCCGGGATATCCGCATCCTGGGTGGTATCGAGAACTATATGTACAATCTCGCCACGCAGGTCGTGCGTCTCGGACACGAGGCGGTCGTCTATTGTGAAAGCGATCACAACGGAACGGAGTGGGTGAACGGATTCAAAGTGGTCTCGATGAAGGGGCCCAAAAGCAACCTGCTCTGCAAGCCCTGGGTGTCGCTGAAGGCCACCCTGCGCACGATTTTCCGCGAAAAGGGGGTCTCCCTGATCCATTATAACGCCTGGCCGCCGGCCCTCTGGAGCTGGATGGCGCGCCTCTGCGGCATCCCCACCCTGCTCGAAGGGCATGGCCACGAATGGCAGCGCAGCAAGTATTCCCCGCGGCAGCAGAAGATTCTCAAGTGGATGGAGCGCCACACGGCTCGCACCAACCGCAACCTGATCATGTGCAGCGAGAGCCAGACACGCTATTTCAAAGCGCATTATGGCCGCGAGGCGGTAACCGTGCCCACGGCCGTCAACCTGCCGCCGGCCGAAGCGCCGCAGTCCGACATTCTGGCACGTTATGGACTGACGCCGGGACGTTTCTTCCTCTCGATGGGCCGGCTCGTTCCGGACAAGAATCCGGACTACCTGATCCAGGGATTTCTGGCGGCCGGGCTCACCGGTTGGAAGCTGGTCATCGCCGGATCGAACGACGCGTTGCCCGACTATGTAGCACGACTGCACGCCCTGGCCGAAGGCCATCCGGAGGTGGTTTTCACAGGCGCCGTCTATGGCGCCGACAAGGACTGCCTGCTGCGCAACGCCGCCCTCTTCTGCCTGCCTTCCACCATCGAGGGGCTCTCGATCGTCCTGCTCGAGGCCATGAGCTACCGCCGGCCGATCCTCGCCTCCGACATCGACGCCAACCGGGAAGTCCTGCAGCCGGAGACGGCCCTCTGGGTGCGGCCCGAACAGGCGGATGACATTGCCCGCGAACTCCGCAGGGCCAGTGAAACGCCCGATTTCACGGAGGCCGTCGAGACCAACTACGCGCTGGTGAGCGGGCGCTATACCTGGGAACGGGTGGCCGCCGGCTACCTGCAGCATGTCCAGACCCTGATTCGGAAACGGGATCAACGATGAATACCTTCAAGCGCATACTCCGGTACGGGAAGCCCTACGGCCGCTACTGGCCGCCTTACCTGCTGCTCTCGATCCTCTCGGTCCTCTTCGGGATCGCCAACTATGCGCTGCTCGGTCCGTTTCTGACCGTACTCTTTGAAAACGAAACCATTACGGCCACGGCACGCCCGGAATTCGCTTTTTCCCTCGATTGGGTGAAGGCCTGGTTTTCCTGGCTGCTGGCCGACACCATCCGCGCCGGCGGTCCGCTGCGCGGGCTGCTGCTGGTCAGCGGGATGCTGGTGGTGGCCTGCTTCCTGGCCGACCTCTGCCGCTACCTCTCGCAGCGCATTCTGGTCAGCCTCAAGACGCGCATGATGGGCAACCTGCGCGAGGAGCTTTTCCACAAGATTGCCGCGATGCCCGTGGGCGGCTACGGGGATTCCCGCAAGGGCGATATCCTCTCGAGCGTCTCCAACGACGTCACGGAGGTCCAGAACAGCATTGCGGGCAGTTTCCATGTCCTCTTCCGCGAGCCGCTGCTGGTAGTCGGATTCCTGGCGATGCTCTTCTACATGTCCCCGCGGCTGACGCTGGTCTCGCTCATCGCGCTGCCGCTCTCCGCCCTGGTCGTTACCCGGATTACCCGGCGGCTGCGGGCCGGAAGCATCGAGGCGCAGAGCCTGATGGGGCGCATCCTCAGCCATTTTGACGAGGCCCTCTCCGGGGCGCGGATCATCAAGGCCTTCCGGGCGGAGCGCTATGTCGAGGACCGGTTCCGGCAGACGAACGACGCCCACCGACGCTCGCTCCGCCGCGTGTGGAACCGGCAGGAGCTGGCCTCCCCCACCTCCGAGTTCCTGGGCATCACCATCGGCGCCGTCGTGCTCTTCTACGGCGGCTGGCTGAACCTGCACGGCAAGCTCGGCATGAGCTGGGAGAGCTTTATCGTCTATATCATGTTCTACTGGAAGGTGCTCGAACCGGCCAAGGCGCTTTCCAATTCCTACGCGCAGATCCGCAAGGGCCTGGTTTCCGGCGAACGGATCTTCGCGCTGCTCGACCTTCCGGAGCGCATCCAAGAGTCGCCGGACGCTCGACCCCTCGCGGGTTTCAGCGAAGGGATTGAATACTGCGGCGTCAGTTTCTCCTACGGGAGCGAACCGGTGCTGCGCGAGGTCAGCTTTACACTGCCCAAAGGCAAGATGGTGGCCATCGTGGGGCCCTCCGGAGCCGGAAAATCCACGCTGGCCGATCTGCTGTCCAGATTCTGGGACGTAACCGGCGGAAGCATCCGCATCGACGGCCGGGATATCCGCTCGCTGCGGCTGGGCGATTTGCGCAGCCTGATGGGAATCGTGCCGCAGGAGGCGGTGCTCTTCAACGACACCGTCTTCGGCAACATCGCCTTCGGGCAGGAGAACGTTACGATGGAGCAGGTGGTGGCCGCGGCCCGGATCGCCAACGCAGACGAGTTTATCTCCCGGCTGGAGAAGGGCTATCTGACCCCGATCGGCGATGGCGGCGAAAAACTCTCCGGCGGCCAGCGGCAGCGCATCGCCATTGCCCGCGCCGTTCTCAAGAACCCGCCCATCCTGATTCTCGACGAGGCCACCTCCAGCCTCGATACCGAGAGCGAGCGGCTGGTGCAGGAGGCCCTGGGCGGGCTGATGCAGAACCGCACGTCGCTGGTCATCGCCCACCGGCTGTCCACCATCCGCCACGCGGATGAAATCATTGTGCTTCAGGAAGGTGCGATTGTCGAACGCGGCACACACGACGAATTGGTTGCAAAAGGCGGACTTTATTCGCATCTTTGCAGTTTACAAGACTTTTCTTAGAAAACAGACACTATGAAAAAATCCTCATCCCTCAACGCCCGCTTCGAGGAGTCCCTCAAGAAGAACTGGGACCGTCCCGCGCTTTCCGATTACCACGGCAAAACGCTGACCTACGGCGAAGTGGCGGAGATGATTGCCAAGATCCATATCTTTTTTGAGTCCTGCGGTATCCAGAAAGGCGACAAGATCGCCCTCTGCTCCAAAAACCAGGCAAACTGGACGGTGGCCTACCTCTCCATCCTGACCTACGGCGCCGTGGTGGTGCCCCTGCTGCACGAATTCAAGCCGGGCGCCATCCACCACCTGGTGAACCATAGCGACGCCAAGCTGCTCTTCATCGGCAACGTCATCTGGGAGAACCTCAACGCGGCGGAGATGCCGGACCTGGAGGCCATCATCACCCTGACGGAGTTCGACGTGGCCTACGCCCGCAAACCGGAGTACACCGAATTCCGCACGAAGGTTGGCGAGATCTTCAAGGAGCGCTATCCGGATTTCGGCCCCAAAGACATCAACTATCATGAAGACAAACCGGAGGAGCTGGCCCTGATCAGCTACACCTCGGGCAGCACCGGTTTCTCCAAGGGGGTGATGCTCCCCTACCGCTCGATGGTCTATAACCTCGATTTCGCCTATACCGCCGAGCCGCACATGAACAACCAGTCGCGCATCGTCTCGATGCTCCCCACCGCCCATATGTTCGGCATGCAGTTCGAATTCATCTATGAGTTCTGCGTCGGCTGCCACATCTTCTTCCTCACCCGCCTCCCGAGCCCGAAGGTAATCCTCGAGGCCATGAAGGAGATCAAGCCGAACCTGGTGGTCTCCGTGCCGCTGATTCTCGAGAAGATCTACAAAAACATGCTGGTGCCCTTCATCAGCAAGAACTATATCAAGATGTTCCTCTCCCTGCCGATGATCGACCAGATCATCCTCAACACCATCCGCCAGCGGCTGATCGACGCCTTCGGCGGACAGTTCGAGGAGGTCATCGTGGGCGGCGCGCCCCTCAACCGTGAGGTGGAGGCCTTCCTGCGCCGGATCAAGTTCCCGCTCACCGTGGGCTACGGCATGACCGAGTGCGGCCCGATCATCAGCTATACCCACTGGGACAAATGCCGCCTCTACGCCTGCGGCAAGGCCACCCAGAAAATTGAGGTCAAGATCGATTCCCCGGATCCGGAGAGCATCCCCGGCGAAATCATGGTCAAGGGCGACAACGTCTTCCTGGGCTATTACAAGAATCCGGAGGCCACGAAGGCCGTCATGGACCACAAGTGGCTGCGCACCGGCGACATGGGCGTGATCGACAAGGACGGTTACCTCTTTATCCGCGGCCGCAGCAAGACCATGATTCTCGGCCCTTCCGGCCAGAACATCTACCCGGAGGAGATCGAGGGCAGCATCAACAACCTCGCTTACGTGGGCGAATCCCTCGTGGTAGAGGGAGAAGAGCCCGGCAGCCTCACGGCGCTCATCTATCCGGACTTCGACGCTATCGAACACGACGGCCTTCCGGCTGACAACGAGTCGCTGACCAAGATGTTCATGGACGAGATGAAGGTCACCAACCTCGAACTGCCTACCTACTGCAAGGTGACCGAGGTCCAGATCTTCCCCGAGGAGTTCGAAAAGACCCCGAAGCGCAGCATCAAACGTTATCTCTACCACCGCCGATAATCCGCACCGCCATGACCGAATTCGAGAAAAAACAGCATCAGTTCGACGGCAGTTATCTGGATATGGCCTCCGTCTGGGCCCGCAATTCCTATTGCAAGCGCCGTCAGGTGGGCGCGCTGATCGTCAAGGACCGGATGATCATCTCCGACGGCTACAACGGCACGCCCGCCGGATTTGAGAATGTCTGCGAAGAGGACGGCGTCACCAAGCCCTATGTCCTCCATGCCGAGGCCAACGCCATCACCAAGGTGGCCAAGAGCAGCAACAGCAGCGACGGCGCCACCCTCTATGTGACCGCCTCCCCCTGCCTGGAGTGCGCCAAACTGATCATCCAGTCGGGCATCAAACGGGTGGTTTACAGCGAAGAATACCGCATTACGGACGGGATCGACCTGCTGCGGCGGGCCGGGATCGAGGTGGTGAAATATGAATAAACCCAACCGGAAACAGCTGGGCGGCTTGCTGCTGATCGTCCTGGCCGTCGTCGGCCTGGCCATTCTGATCCAGGCTGTCGGCACGCGGGAGCGGCGCCTGGTCGGGCGGGCCCCCGTCGTCTCTACGGAAAAAGCGGCATCCGCCCGTCCGGACTGGAGCAAACTCACCGTCATCCTTGACAACATCGCGGCCAACTATGTGGATACGCTCAATGCCGCAGAAATCACCGAGGAGATCCTTCCGCTGATCCTCGCGCAGCTCGACCCGCACTCGGTCTATCTGCCCCCGGAGGAGCTCAAGACGGCCGATGAATCGCTGCTGGGCGAGTTCTTCGGCATCGGCATCCAGTTTACGGTGCCCGAAGATACGGCCGTGGTGAGCAACGTGATTGCCGGAGGCCCTGCCGAGAAGGTGGGCGTCCTCTCCGGAGACCGCATCGTGCAGGTGGATGACACCCCCATCGCAGGCGTCAGCATGCCACAGGATTCGATGGTGAAACTGATGCGCGGCCCCAAAAACACGCACGTGAAGATCGGCGTGCTCCGCGAGGGCGAGTCGGTCTCGTTCGATATCGTCCGCAGCATAATCTCCGAAAAGAGCGTGGACGTGGCCTTCATGGTGAACGACACCACCGGCTATATCAAGCTCTCCAAGTTTACCCGCACCAGCTATTCCGAATTCCTCAAGGCCGCCATCGGCCTGCGGGCAGACGGCATGCGGCGGCTGGTGTTCGACCTGCGCGGCAACAGCGGCGGCTATATGGACCAGGCGCTGCTCATGTGCAATGAATTCCTGCAGAAAGGCCAGCTCGTGGTCTATCTCGAGGGAGCCCACCGCAAACGCGAAGACTTCTTTGCCGACGGCCGCGGGAGGCTGGTGGACATGGACCTGGCGGTACTCATCGACGAGAACTCCGCCTCTTCGAGCGAAATCTTCGCCGGGGCGATGCAGGACAACGACCGGGGCACGATCTACGGCGTGCGCTCCTTCGGCAAGGGGCTCGTGCAGGAGCCGATCTACTTCACCGACGGCAGCGGCGTCCGCGTGACGGTGGCCCGCTACCACACCCCCACGGGCCGCTGCATCCAGAAGCCCTATTCCGATGATTACGCCTACGATATCTACGACCGCTATCTCCACGGCGAGATGATGTCGGCCGACAGCATCAAGGTGAACGATTCCCTGAAATTCGTCACGCCCGCCGGTAAGGTGGTCTATGGCGGAGGCGGCATCATCCCCGACGTCTTCGTCCCAATCGACACCACCCACACGAGCGAGTTCCTCATCAAATGCAACCGCCAGAGCCTGCAGTACAAGTTCGTCACGCAGTTCAGCGACGCCCACCGCAGCCGCCTGCGGGGCATCACCACCCGCGAGGCGCTGGATGCCTTCCTGAAAACGTTGGATCTCAAGCGGGACTTCCTCGCCTTCACGGCCAACCGCGGCCTGACCCCCACCCCGCAGGAGTGGAACGTTTCCGGAGAAGTGATTCTTACCCAGTTGCGGGCGATGATCGGCCGCACCACCCCGCTGGACGACCTGGGCTTCTACCCCATCTTCCTCACGATCGACAACACCGCCCAGGCGGCCCTGCAGAACTAGTTGCCGAGTTCGGAGATGAACTTGATGCGGACCAGGCGGATTTCGAGTTCCGTATAGTCGGGGCCGAGGGCCTTGAGGGCGTCGTTGACGGAGTCTGAGTCGGCCTCCTCCTTGAAGTAGGTGTAGATATCTTCCAGGATGTCGGGGTCCACCTGCTGCTTGATGTAATAATCGATATTCAGGCTGGTACCGCTGGCGATGATGGACTCCACGTTGTCCAGCAGTTCGTCCAGCGTCATGTCGCGCGCCTCGGCGATATCCTCGAAGGGGAGCTTGCGGTCGATGCCCTGGATGATCATCAGCCTTGCGGAGGTCTTGGTCGGCGCCGAACGGACCACGAGGTCGTCCGGACGGACAATCTCATTCTCTTCCACGTACCGGGCGATCAGTTCCACGAACGGACGCCCGAACTTGCGGGCCTTGCCCTCCCCGACGCCCTGGCAGCGGACCAGTTCCTCGATCGTGGTCGGATAGAGAATGGTCATATCCTGAAGCGACGGATCCCCGAAAAGGACCCAGGCCGGCAGGTTGAGCCGGCGGGATTCGGCCTTGCGCAGGTCCTTGAGCATCGCGAGCAGGGCGTCGTCGCCCGTGCCGGAACAGCTGGCGGCGTGCTTGATGGCCGCCACGGCGGCATCTTCCTCGTCATCATCCTCTCCCTCCACGAATTCACGGTCTTCCGTGAGCATCAGCGTATGGGGATCGGCCAGGAATTCGCGCCCCTTTTCCGTGATCCGGACCAGGCCGTAGCGCTCGATGTCCTTGTCCAGCAGCTGCAGCAGGATGCCCTGGCGGATGACGGCCATCCAGAAACGGACGGTGCGGTCCTTGCCGGCGCCGAAGAGCGGATGGCGGTGGTGGTTGTAGGACTTGACCACCGAATTGGTCTCGCCCAGCAGGATGTTGGCCAGGTGTTCCGGCCGGAAGTTCTCCTTGAGGGAATCAATCAGCTCGAGCACAAGCGCCATCTCCTCCTTGCCGTCAAACTCCTTCTTGGGATGGAGGCAGTTGTCGCAGGCGCCGCAGTTGTCCTGCTTGAATTCCTCGCCGAAATAGTTCAGCAGGAAAAGGCGCCGGCACTGGTTCGATTCGGCATAGGCGCGCGTCTCGCCCAGCAGCTGGCGGCCGATTTCCTGCTCGGAAACCGGTTTGCCCTGCATGAACTTTTCGAGTTTCTGGATATCCTTGTAGCTGTAGAAGGCAATGCACTGTCCCTCCTGCCCGTCGCGGCCGGCACGGCCCGTCTCCTGGTAGTACCCCTCCAGGCTCTTGGGAATGTCGTAGTGGATGACGAAGCGGACATCAGGCTTGTCGATGCCCATGCCGAAGGCGATGGTGGCCACGATAACGTCCACCTCTTCCATCAGGAAGGCGTCCTGATTGCGCGAACGGGTGGCGGAATCCATCCCGGCGTGGTAGGGCAGCGCCTTGATGCCGTTGATGTTGAGCAGTTCCGCGATCTCCTCCACCTTGCGCCGGCTCAGGCAGTAGATGATGCCGCTCTTGCCGGGGTTCTCCTTGATGTAGCGGATGATGTCGCGCTTGGGATTGGATTTGTCCCGGATCTCATAATAGAGGTTGGGGCGGTTGAAGGACGACTTGAAAACCTCCGCGTCGGGCATGCCCAGGTTTTTCTGAATGTCCGACTGCACCTTGGGGGTGGCGGTGGCCGTCAGGGCGATGATGGGCGCCCGGCCGATCTCCTCCACGATCTGGCGGATACGGCGGTACTCGGGACGGAAGTCGTGGCCCCACTCGGAGATGCAGTGCGCCTCGTCGATCGCATAGAAGGAGATCTTCAGCTGCTTGAGGAAAGCGACATTCTCCTCCTTGGTGAGCGACTCCGGCGCGACATAGAGCAGTTTGGTGCGGCCGCTCACGAGGTCGTCCTTCACCTCCTTGATCTGCGCCTTGTTGAGCGAGGAGTTCAGGAAGTGGGCGATGCTCTCGTCGCCGTTGGTGAAGCCGCGGATGGCGTCCACCTGGTTTTTCATCAGGGCAATCAGGGGCGAGATGACGATGGCCGTTCCCTCCAGGAAGAGGGCCGGAAGCTGGTAGCAGAGCGACTTGCCGCCGCCGGTGGGCATCAGCACAAAAACATCGTTCCCGGCAAGCAGGGACTGGATGATTCCCTCCTGGTTGCCCTTGAACGCCTCAAAGCCGAAAAAGTGCTTGAGCTTCAGATGCAGTTCTTCCGATGTGACCGTCATGCCGACTGTTTTGACCTAACGAAATTAAGCAATTTTATCTATATTTGCAACTCTAAATGTGAAACGATTGGTTATGAGTGAAAAAACCCTCTCGGCAGAACAGACGCAACTCACCGGTGCACAGCGCTATTTCACGAAATTCTTCGAAGGCGAATCCGCCGGCGGAATTCTGCTGCTCATCAGCACGGTCATTGCCCTGATCTTCGCCAACGTTCCCGCCCTGCACCCCATCACCCACGTCTGGGAGGTTCCTTTCAACCTGATGATCGGCTCCTACCACGTCTTCGGGCCCGATTTCACCATCGGCAGCTTTGTCAACGACGCCCTGATGGCCGTATTCTTCTTTACGGTAGGTCTGGAAATCAAGCGGGAGATGACGGTGGGACAGCTCTCCTCTGTCAAGAAAGCCACCCTGCCGGTCTTTGCCGCGCTGGGCGGAATGGTCTTCCCGGCCCTGATCTTTACCATTTTCAATCATGGCAATCCCGCAACGGCCCATGGCTGGGGCGTTCCGATGGCCACCGATATCGCCTTTGCGATCGGAATCCTCGCCATCCTGGGCAAGAAGGCGCCCATCGGCGTGAAGGTCTTCCTGACCGCCATCGCCATCGCGGATGACCTGGGATCGATCGTCGTGCTGGCCGTCTTCTACCCGAGCCACGCCATCCACCTGCTCTGGCTGCTGCTGGCGCTGGTGGTATTTGCCGCCCTCCTGATTGCCGGCCGTCTCGGCGTCCGCAAGGTCTGGGTGACGGTCCTCGGCGGCCTCGTTCTCTGGTACCTGGTCTATCTCTCCGGCGTCCACGCCACCATCGCAGGTGTGCTGCTGGCCATCACGGTGCCCTACAAGACCAAGATCAACGAGCTGCGCTTCGGCGTGCAGATCCAGCACCTGCTGGACAAATTCAAGCAGTCTTCCAAGGCCAACATCGAGACCCTGGCCAATACCGAACAGCTGCACGTCATCCACCAGATGTCCGAGCATCTGGACGAGGCCGAGCCGCTGATGCACAAGTTCGAATCCAACCTGCAGCCCGTCGTGAACTTCCTGATCATGCCGCTCTTCGCGCTGGCCAACGCTGCCGTGGTCCTGAACATGGATTTCACGGTTCCGGGCGTCACCGGCCTCTCCCTCGGCATCTTCTTCGGCCTGCTCTGCGGCAAACCGCTCGGCATTTTCCTCTTCAGCTATCTGGCTGTCAAATGCAAGCTCTCCGCACTGCCTGACGGTGTCTCCTGGCCGCAGGTGGTCGCCCTCGGCGTGCTGGGCGGAATCGGCTTTACGATGTCCATCTTTATCGACAACCTCGCCTTCAACGATCCCGGCCTGATCGATACCGGCAAGGTAGCCATCCTGATTACCTCAGCCACCGCCGCCATCGTGGGCTACCTGATTTTCAGCGCCACCGCCAAGAAACTCAAACAAGCGAAATCAACAGACAACAATCAATAAACCTTTTATGAAAGCAATCAAACTTATCGCACTGTGCGCTGCCACTGCAGCCATCCTGTGCTCCTGCGCCGGCAAATCCGCCAAGGGCACCCAGCCGAAAGGCATCACCAACGAAGAACTGAAGAACGCCAGCTACATGATTGGCTACAACTTCGGTCAGATTCTCAAGGGCAACAACTTCGGTCCGATGGACATGGCCCAGATCAACAAGGGTATCAAGGACGCCTGCGCCGATGTCGAACTCGACCAGGAAGTTTTCTATGAGACCATCAACGGCTTCCTCGAGAAACGCAACACCGCGCTGAAGGAAGAGAACGAGGTCAAATCCACCAAGTTCCTCGAGAAGAACGCCCTGGAAGAGGGTGTCGTCACCACCGAATCCGGCCTGCAGTACAAGATTGTCCGCACCGGTAACGGCGTGACCCCGACCGCGCTCACCGACAAGGTAGAGGTCAACTACGAGGGCAAGAACCTCGACGGTGAAGTCTTCGATTCTTCCTATGACCGCGGCGAAAGCGTCACCTTCGGTCTGAACCAGGTCATCAAGGGCTGGGGCGAAGGTCTGATGCATTGCGAAGAGGGTGGTGAAATTCTCCTCTGGATCCCTGCAGATCTGGCATACGGCGACCGCGGTGCGGGCGAAAAGATCCAGCCGGGCGCAGCCATCCACTTCCGCGTCGAACTGATCAAGGTCGTCAAGGAAGAGGCTGAGACCAAATAATTTCGGGATCGCGAGCCCAGTAAGTCAGCTGTTTTTTGGCGTAGTGGCGCGTGTTGCGCTTGATCAGCCGGACAGCTTCCTCCAGGGGATACTCCCCATCGAAATAGCCGAACAGTTCGCGATAACCCACTGTATTGAGAGCCGGCAGGTTGCGATAAGGAAGCAGCCTGCCGGCCTCTTCTTCCAGCCCTTCGGCCATCATCTGATCCACGCGGGCATCGATGCGCGCATAAAGCTCTTCGCGGGGCCGCGTAAGGCCGATCTTGCGGATGGTGAAGGGGCGCTCCTTGCGCGTGCCGCTCCGAAACTCGGAGTAGGGACGGCCGGTGGCAATGCAGACCTCCAGAGCGCGGATGATACGCTGCCGGTTGGCCGGGTCAATCCGCTCCGCCGTTGCGGGATCCAGCCGACGGAGTTCATGGCGGAGGCTCGCCAGCCCCTCTTTTTCCAGCCGGGCGGTCAGCGAAGCGCGCAGGGCCGGGTCCGCATCCGGAAAGTCGTCCAGCCCGTTGCAGAGCGCATCGATATAGAGACCGGAGCCGCCGGTCATCACCAGCGAGTCGTGGGTTTTGAAAAGCTCTTCAAGTAACGCCAGGGCCTCCACCTCGTAGCGCCCGGCGGTGTAATTGTCCGTAACGGAGTGAGATGCAATGAAATAGTGCTTCACCTGCGCGAGTTGTTCCTCGCTCGGACGGGCGGTGCCGATCCGCATTTCACGGAACAACTGGCGGGAATCACAGGAGATGACGGGAGAGCCGTGCTCCAGCGCCAGACGGATGCTGTAGTCCGTCTTGCCCACCGCCGTCGGGCCGAGTACGATGAGGAGCTCGGCCATCGGAGCTAGTCCTCTTTACCGAAATCTTCGTCTACCAGCAGCTGGCCGTCCTCGTCACCGTCGTTCTCCTCTTCCTCGTCGTCCTCGTCAAAGTCCTCATCCTCGTCGTCCTCGTCGGAAGCGGCGGGGCGGGAAGGCTTGATCACGACATACGGTTCGGGATCCACGTAACGGTTGAACTGGTCCGGGTTGTCCCCCTTGCCGTCCAGCAGGGCGGGATACACCTCCCGGGGGTTGAAGTCCGCCTCCCCTACAATCGTAATGATCAGGTAGCGACGGGTATGCATCTCAAAGATGTAGCGGATCTCGGCGGCCTCCCGGGCGGAGAGGTCCGCAAAGGTGACGGCATCCATCGCACCGTCTCCCAGATCGAAGAGGCAATAGCGGCCCTGTCGCGCCCCGGCGGCGTCACGGCTCTCGAAATAGACCATCTGGTCCGGATCGAAACCGTACTGGTTCGCCAGAAAAGCATGGAAGGCAAACAGGTTCATTTCCGCCTTGACGACATAGTCGCGGAAGAAAATCTTGCTCTCGGGGAGCGTAACATGTACTTTGTACAACATGGCCGAACTCGATTATACGGTTGCAAATTTATGAAATATGCCGTACTTTTACAACTCGATGTCAGAAGAAAAACATATCTCCACCGACCGCTACCGCAGTATCTCGGCCCTTTCCACCGGGTCTTACCGGGACAATGGCAGTAAATTCCTGGCCTTTGCCTATCCCGTGGAGAGCGAGGAGGAGATCCGGGAGAAGCTCGCCGCGCTCCGGAAGGAGTACTTCGACGCCCGCCACCACTGCTACGCCTGGCGCCTCGGCCTGAAGGGCGAGCCCTGGCGGGCGAACGACGACGGGGAACCCTCCTCTACAGCGGGCCGTCCCATCCTGGGGCAGATTCTCTCGGCGGAGCTGAGCGACATCCTCGTGGTGGTGGTGCGCTACTTCGGCGGCGTCAAGCTGGGCGTTCCGGGGCTCATCAAGGCCTACAAGACGGCCACCGCGGAGGCGCTCGCCGCGGCCACCGTCGTGGAGAAAACCGCCTGCATCACCTTCCGGGTCCGATTCGGCTACCTGCAGATGAACGACATGATGAAGGTCATCAAAGACCTGGATTTGAAGATCCTCTCGCAGCACTTCGAAAACGAATGCGAACTCACTGTGAACGTGGGACTTGCCAAGGTGGACACTTTCCAGGAGAATCTTCGTTGGGCAAAGGTGGAAATTATTTGATTTCCATGTGAATTGTTATTACCTTTGCTTTTCTTAAGAGAACTACTACTCACAACATTAAACAACACTCAACTATATGAAAAAAGCGTACAACTTCAATGCCGGCCCGTGCGTTCTGCCGCAGGCTGCCATCGACGGTTCCATCGAGGCCCTCAAGGACTTCGCAGGCACCGGAATGTCGGTAATATGTGTTTCCCACCGCTCCAAGGAATGGGACGCCGTCATGGCGGAGACCCGTGCCCTCTGGCGCGAACTGCTCCACATCCCCGAGAATTATGAGATCCTCTTCCTCGGCGGCGGTGCATCCCTCCAGTTCCTGATGGTTCCGATGAACCTGCTCGAAACCAAGGCGGCTTACCTCGAGACCGGTGTCTGGGCAAAGAAGGCCCTCAAAGAGGCCAAAGGCCTGGGCAACGCCGTCTGCGTGGCTTCTTCCGCCGACAAGACCTACAACTACATTCCGAAGGGCTACGAAATCCCGAAGGATGCGGACTATTTCCACATCACCACCAACAACACCATCTACGGCACCGAGATCAAGCATGACATCGACTGCCCGGTGAACCTCGTGGCCGACATGTCCTCCGATATCATGTCCCGCCCGGTGGACGTGAGCAAATACGCCCTCATCTATGGCGGTGCACAGAAGAACGTGGGCCCCGCCGGCGTGACCTTCGTCATCATCCGCAAGGACATCCTCGGCAAGGTGACCCGTTACCTCCCGACGATGCTCAACTACCAGACCCATATCGACGGCGAATCGATGTTCAACACCCCGCCGGTCTTCCCCATCTACGTGATGAAAGAGACCCTCAAGTGGCTCAAGGGCATCGGCGGCGTCGAGGCCATCCACAAACTCAACGTGGAAAAGGCGCAGATGCTCTACGATGAGATCGACCGCAACTCCCTCTTCGTCGGCACGGAAGAGAAGGAAGACCGTTCGATCATGAACGTCTGCTTCGTGATGGCTCCCGGCAAAGAGGCGCTCCAGGATGAATTCATGGAGTTTGCCAAGGCACGCGGCATGGTGGGTATCAAGGGTCACCGCAGTGTCGGCGGCTTCCGCGCTTCCCTCTATAACGCCTGCCCGAAAGAGGCAGTCGAGGCACTGATTGCCACGATGCAGGAATTCGAAAAGCTTCACAAATAAATTGCTGCCGTCATGAAAGTTCTCGTCGCAACTGAGAAGCCTTTTGCAAAGGCAGCTGTCGATGGCATCCGCGCCATCGTCGAGAAAGCAGGCCACGAACTCGCCCTGCTCGAAAAATATACGGATGTCGCGCAGTTCCACGCTGCTGTCGCTGACGCCGACGCCCTGATCGTCCGTTCGGACAAGGTGACCGCCGATGTCATCGCACACGCGCCCAAGCTGAAGATCGTCGTCCGCGCCGGCGCCGGTTATGACAACCTCGACCTGGCTGCCTGCACGGCAAAGGGCATCGTCGCCATGAACACTCCGGGCCAGAACTCCAACGCAGTTGCCGAGCTGGCTATCGGCCTGATGATCTACATGAGCCGCAACCAGTTCACGCCGGGCACCGGCCGTGAACTCAAGGGCAAGACCGTCGGTATCCACGCCTACGGCAACGTCGGCCGCCTGGTGGCCATGATCGCCAAGAACGGCTTCGGCATGAATGTCATCGCCTTCGACCCGTTCGTTCCCGCCGAGAAGATGGCCGCTGACGGCGTCAAGGCTGTCGCTTCCATCGAAGAGCTCTATGCCGGCGCAGATTTCCTCTCGCTCCACATTCCCGCCACCGCTGAGACCAAGGGTTCGATCGGCCGCAAGCTCGTCGCTTCGATGCCCAAGGGTGCCTGCCTCGTGAACACCGCCCGCAAGGAGGTCATCAACGAAGAAGAACTCATCCAGGTGCTCGCTGAGCGTGAAGACCTCAAATATGTCACCGATATCGCTGCAGAGCGCATGCCGGAGATGAAGGAGAAGTTCGGGAACCGCGTCTTCGCAACCCCCAAGAAGCAGGGCGCAGAGACCGCCGAGGCCAACATCAACGCCGGCCTGGCAGCTGCCAACCAGATCTGCGACTTCTTCGCAACGGGCAACCGCAAATTCCAGGTCAACAAATAATCGGTTATGGTCAAAGTAAAACCTTTTGCTGCCATCCGTCCTCCGAAGGCCATCGCCAAGGAGGTTTCGGCACGCCCCTACGATGTGATGAACTCCGTGGAGGCACGCGCGGAAGCCGGCGAGAAATCGCTGCTCCACATCACCAAACCGGAGATCGACTTTGAGCCGATTGCCGGTGAGCACGAGCAGCGCACCTACGACAAGGCCGTGGCCAACTACAAGCTCTGGAAGGAGCGCGGCTGGCTCACCCGCGACGCCAAGGAGTGCTACTACGTCTACGCCCAGACGATGGAAGGCCGTACCCAGTACGGTATCATCCTCTGCGCCAACACGGACGATTACGCCACCGGTGCTATCAAGAAGCACGAGCTCACCCGTAAGGAGAAGGAAGACGACCGCATGATCCACGTCCGCATCCAGAATGCGAACATCGAACCGGTCTTCTTCGCCTACCCGGACAACCCCGAGATCGACGCCATCATGTTCCGTTACATCTCCCACGTGCCCGAATACGATTTCGTCGCCGACGAAGACGGTTTCGGCCACAAGCTCTGGGTGATCGACGACGACAAGGACATCGCCCGCATCACGGAGATTTTTGCCGGCATTCCCGCCTTCTATGTAGCTGACGGTCACCACCGTACCGCCGCAGCTGCCCGCGTGGGCGCCGAGAAGCGCAGCCAGAATCCCAAGCACACGGGCAACGAGGAGTACAACTACTTCATGGCCGTCTGCTTCCCGGACAACCAGCTGAAGATTATCGATTACAACCGCGTGGTGAAAGACCTCAACGGCCTGAGCGGCAAGCAGTTCTTCGAGGCGCTCCAGAAGGATTTCATCGTGGAGTGCAAGTGCGACTGCACCAAGGACGGCGGTAAGTGCGACTGCGAACTCCCGTGCCACTGCACGTGCTCCGAGCCGTACAAACCCTCCGGTCTGCACAACTTCTCGATGTACTTCGAGGGCGTCTGGTACTCGCTCACCGCGAAACCCGGCACCTACAACGATGCAGACCCGATCGGCGTGCTCGACGTCACCATCCTCTCGAACCTCGTCTTTGACAAGATCCTGAACCTCGGTGACCTGCGCACCTCCAACCGTATCGACTTCGTAGGCGGCATCCGCGGCCTCGGCGAACTCAAGAAGCGCGTGGACAGCGGCGAAATGGCCGTTGCCTTCGCCCTCTACCCGGTCTCCATGCAGCAGCTGATCAATATTGCCGACACCGGCAACATCATGCCGCCCAAGACCACCTGGTTCGAACCGAA
>JAEEGL014336054.1_pt1 | contig 25481 bp, 24 predicted proteins | sample 9134231 | NCBI WGS metagenome assembly JAEEGL01 (sample SAMN16246548, study PRJNA631951) | gut metagenome | biome: gut microbiome; feature: rumen; material: fiber-attached | host: Bos | place: Iran: Karaj | collected 2018-10
CGCATGAAGAGTCGCATCACAAGCTGGATGCCGGGCAGTTTGATTTCTCCAAAGTGAAGACCGAATTCGCCGCGGTGCGCTTCGGCAACGTGCTGGGCAGCAACGGTTCCGTGATCCCGCTGTTCCGCAAGCAGATCGAAAGCGGCGGACCGGTCACCGTGACGCATCCGGGCATCATCCGTTATTTCATGACGATCTCCGAAGCCGTCAGCCTGGTGCTGCTGGCCGGGACCTATGCCAAGGGCGGCGAGATCTTCGTCCTGGACATGGGCTCGCCCGTCAGCATCGACGCCCTGGCGCGCAACCTCATCAAACTGTCCGGCTACCGGCCGGACAAGGACATCAAGATCGTCTACACCGGCCTGCGCCCCGGTGAGAAACTGTATGAAGAAAAACTGATGGCGGAAGAAGGCATGCAGAAGACCGCCAACGACCTGATCCACATCGGCAAGCCGATCCCCTTTGAACCGGCCCTGTTCTTCGAGCAGCTGGAGGGACTGATGCTGGCCGCCTACAAGAATAAACGGGACATCAAGGAACGGGTGGCGGAAGTCGTCCCCACCTACCATCTGGAGTAAAAAACATGAGCATCATTGATTTCAGGACCGACGCGCGGTTTGCGGGTATCGTTCCCTTTGAGAAGAAAGTCTGGCTGGCTACGCCCACCATGCACGGCGAAGAAGCGTACTGGGTGAACGAAGCCATCCGCACCAACTGGGTCTCCACCGTCGGGGAAAACATCAACGAAGTGGAGCGCCTCGCCGCGGAGAAGATCGGCCGGAAGTTCGCCGTGGGCCTTTCCAGCGGCACTGCGGCCCTGCATTTAGCCATTAAACTGGCCGGGGAGCGCCTGTACGGCCAGCCCGCGGTCGGCCACGGCAGCCTGGAAGGGCACCGGGCCTTCTGCAGCGACATGACTTTCGACGCGACGGTGAACCCGGTGGCGTATGAAGGCGGCCAGGCCGTTTTCATCGACACGGAATACGATACCTGGAACATGGATCCCGTGGCGCTGGAGAAGGCGTTTGAGATCTATCCGGAAGTCCGCCTGATCGTCGTCGCGCACCTGTACGGCACGCCCGGAAAAGCGGCGGAGATCCGCCGGATCGCGGATGCCCACGGCGCCCTGATCGTGGAAGACGCCGCGGAATCCTTCGGCGCCGCCTACGACGGCGTGCAGACCGGCATGTTCGGCGACTACAGCGTCATCAGCTTCAACGGCAACAAGATCATCACCGGCAGCGCCGGCGGCATGTTCCTGACCGACAGCGAGGAAGACGCCAACAAAGTCCGCAAATGGTCCACCCAGAGCCGCGAAGACGCCCCCTGGTACCAGCACGAGGAGCTCGGCTTCAACTACCGCATGAGCAATATCATCGCGGGCGTGATCCGCGGCCAGCTCCCGCATCTGGAAGAACACATCGCGCAGAAAAAAGCCGTCTTCGAACGCTACCGGGAAAACCTGAAGGATCTGCCCGTTCAGATGAACCCCATCGACTTCGCGCATTCCGAGCCCAACTACTGGCTCAGCTGCCTGATCATCGATCCGGACGCCATGTGCCCCGCCGTGCGCGGCGAAAAGGAGGCCGTGTACGTTCCCACGCCCGGCAAGTCCTGCCCCACGGAGATTTTAGAGGCCCTGGCCGCCTTCAACGCGGAAGGACGCCCGATCTGGAAGCCCATGCATATGCAGCCCATGTACCGCATGCACGGCTTCATTACCCGCAGCGGCAGCGGCCGCGCCCGCAGCAACGCCTACATCCGGGAGACCGGCGCCGTGGACGCCGGCATGGATATCTTCCGCCGCGGCCTGTGCCTGCCCAGCGACAACAAGATGACGCCGGAGCAGGTGGACGGGGTGTCGGAGATCATCCGCAGATGCTTTCGATAAATTACTGATCCGGCGGATACGCTTCGGCGATGCCGCAGGGAAGGTGGGACAGGAATGGTAACGATCAGAAGATTTGAAAGAACTGATATACCCCGGAAGGTCGCCTGGATTAATGACGTCCGGAACAATCAGTTCCTTCACTACGACCTCCCTCTCAGCGTTGAAAAGACGGAAAAATGGTTTGACAGCCATCTGGGAGACGAGACGCGCTATGACGCCGTCATTGAGGCGGACGGGGTGCCCGTCGGAACGATCGGCCTGCTGGATATTGACCGCCGGAACAATAAGGCGGAATACTATGTCGCAATGGGCGAGGCGGAATACAAAGGCAAAGGAATTGCTGGGGAAGCCAGCCGCCTGCTGCTGGCGTACGGATTTGAGGAACTGGGACTGAACCGGATCTATCTCTTTACGGAAAGCAGCAACATCGCAGCGCAGAAACTTTTTGAATCCCTCGGTTTCAAGCGGGAAGGGCTGATACGGCAAGATGTTCTGTCGCACGGAGATTATGCGGACAGGATCGTATACGGGATCCTCCGGGAGGATTGGGACAAATGACATTGATCCAGGACCTGGGTGGGTACAAAGGCAATCATCTCTGGATGAAAAGAGATGACCTTCTCCCGTTTTCCTTCGGAGGGAACAAGGCGCGCAAGGCGGAACTGTTCTTTCAGGAGATCGACACGGGAGAATACGACTGCGTTGTCACGTACGGTTCCGGAAGCTCCAATCACTGCCGTGTCGTGGCCAATGAATGCTGCCGGCGCGGGCTGGGCTGCCACATCATCAGCCCGGAAGAAGAATATGAACCGACGTTCAACAGCCAGATGATGGAATTGTTCGGCGCGGAGATCACGACAGTCCCCGTCAGCCATGTCCATGACACTATTGAAGAAAAACTGAACAGGCTCCGGGCGAGCGGGAAACGCCCCTTTTTTATCGAAGGCGGCGGACACGGGAATACCGGTACCGAAGCATATGTGAACTGTTATCAGGAGATCGCCGCATATGAACGAGCCGAAGCCGTCCGGTTTGATTATATCTTTTTCGCTTCCGGGACGGGGACGACCCAGGCGGGACTGGTATGCGGGCAGCTGCTGGCCGGAGACGACAGGATGATCATCGGCATCAGCATTGCCCGGAAGAATCCGTACGGCAGAGATGTTGTCCTCGCCAGCATCCGGTCTTTCCTCGGGGATGCGTTGCCGGAGGATCTGATAGAGCAGGCAACGATATTTATCGATGATTACACCTCCGGTTACGGAAAGGAAGACCGCGCGGTCGCAGAGACCATCGGGACCGTCCTGAAGCAGTACGGCATTCCCCTGGATCCGGTCTATACGGGGAAAGCGTTCGCGGGAATGGGAGCGTATATAGAAAAGAACAGCATCAGGGAGAAAAACATCCTTTTCCTCCATACAGGAGGAACACCGCTGTTTTTCGATGCACTGAGAAAAAAGAGTGGAAATATATGAACGTGCTGATCCTTGCCGCCGGGACCCGCAACAAAGTGGTCCGGTATTTCAGAGAAGCGTTCGCGGGCAGAGGGACCGTCATTGCGGCCGACGCCAGCGAATTAGCGCCCGCTATTTACGAAGCGGACAGATATTACATCGTTCCGCGCATCACGGCCCCGGGCTATATCGACGGGATTCTCGACATCTGCCGGAAAGAACAGATCAGCGGCGTGCTGAGCCTGATCGACCCGGAACTGAGCCTGCTGGCCGCCCATGAAGAAGAATTCAGGGCCGTCGGCACCACGGTGATCGGCAGCTCCTACGAACTGTGCGAAATGGCGCTGGACAAGATGCAGATGTACCGCTGGCTGTCCGCGCACGGTTACCGCTGCGCCCGTTCCTGGATGGACAAGGAAGAATTCTTCCGCGCCGTTGAAAACGGAGAAGTCGCCTATCCGGTTTTTGTCAAGCCCTACAGAGGATCCGCCTCCATCAGCATTTCAAAAGTATACGATAAAGAAACGATCGACCTGCTGTTTGCACACAGCAGCGACCTGATGATCCAGGAGTTCCTGAACGGGCAGGAGATCGGCGCCGACGTATACATCGACCAGATCTCCGGCGAGGTCGTCTCGATCTTCACCAAAAAGAAGATCCTGATGCGCGCCGGCGAGACCGACAAAGCGGTCAGCTTTAAAGCCCCGGAACTGTTCGCCCTGATCGAACGGTTCGTCAAAGAGGCGGGATACCGCGGACAGATCGATATCGACATCTTCGACATCGACGGGGAATATTACATTTCGGAGGTCAACCCCCGGTTCGGCGGCGGCTATCCGCACGCATACGAATCCGGCTGCGATCACATGAAACTGATCCGGAACAACCTGAACGGGATCCCCAACGAAAAAAATATCGGTGCTTACGACGAAGGCATCTATATGATGAAATACAACGAGGTAAAGATCCTGAGACAGAAAGGATAAGACCGATGGAAAAGGCCGTATTGGTGTTTGCCCCGCATAACGACGACGAACTGCTCGGCGCGGGAGGAACGATCCGGAGACTGGTAAAAGAAGGATATGCCGTCACGGTATGCGAAGTGACTTCCGGCCCGTCTTCGGTGACCCTGCAGGCGGAAGCGAAAGCGGCGCACCGGGTGCTCGGCGTCGCCCGCGAGGTGTTTCTGGAACTGCCCGCCTGCCGGCTGGACGAGATGCCGAAGACCGAAATGAACCGGGAATTCTGCCGGGTCCTCGCCGAGACCGAACCGGAGACCGTCCTGATCCCGCATTACGGCGACATGCATCTGGACCACCGCTGGGTCGCCGAGGCGGCCATGGTCGCCGTGCGCCCGCTCGAGGCGCCTTTTGTCAGAAAAGTGCTGGCTTATGAGACCCTGTCCGAAACCGAGTGGAACGCACCTTCCGTCGGAAACGCTTTCCTGCCGAACGTCTGGGTCGACATCAGCGGGGAACTGGAGGACAAGATCCGGGCCATGACTTGCTATGCGTCCCAGCTCCACGACTTCCCCCACCCGCGGTCCCTGGAAGCGATCCGGGCCCTGGCCGCTTACCGGGGCTCCACGACGGGCGTCCGGGCGGCGGAAGCCTTCATGCTGATACGGGGGATCGTCTGAAGTGCGGAAATTAGCATACGTCATTATCAAAAGATTTCTGGATATCGTACTATGTTCCTTCGCGGTCATCGTTCTGGCCCCGGTCTATTTGCTGACGGCTGTCGGGATCGAGATCTCCAGCCCGGGAACGGTCCTGTATCATTCCATGCGGGCCGGGAAGGACAAAAAGCCGTTTAAATTCTACAAATTCCGTTCCATGCACCCCCCCAAGAGCAAGAAGAAGGATATATTTCTGGCGGACCCGGACCGGGTCTTTCCTTTTGGGAAACTGATCCGGCGGCTGAAGATCGACGAGCTCCCCCAGCTGTTCAACGTGATCAAAGGGGATATGAGCATCGTCGGCCCGCGTCCGATGACCGTAGAACATGTTGACGAATTGTACTGCGGGGAGTATGATATCGTGACAAGCGTCAAACCCGGCCTCACGAGTGCGGCCAGTCTGTACGATTATACGGTCGGGGACACTTACAAAGACAACGAGAAATACCGGGCGGAAGTCCTTCCCGTGAAACTCGAAATGGAAAAGCTGTACATAGAGAAGCGCAGCCTGGCCTATGACGCCGAACTGGTGGGGAGGACCGTCGTTACGATACTGCAGGTCCTGCTCGGGAAGAAAAAGTTCAAAGACCAGCCGGAGCTGATCGAGATCAGAAAAAAACAGGAGTTATGATAATGGATTTCAGCAAAGTAAGCGTTCTTCTGATGGATGGAAAGGGAAGACAGACCCTGACCATGCTCCATGAATTCAAAGAACTGGGCTGCCGCGTGGCGGTCCTGTGTTCCGCCAAGTCCGACGTGTGCTACGCGTCCAAACTGCCGGATGAAAAGATCCTCTACAAGGATCCTCTGTTTACCGAGGATCATTTCCGCTTTATGGTGAAACTGCTGTCCGGCGGAAAATACGACGTTCTGGTCCCGATCGGCGACGCCAGCACGGAATTCGTCACGAACCACGAAGATGCGTTCAAGAAATACACCCGCCTGGCCTGCGCGCCGAAAAGCGCGTTCGACGTCGCGGCGGACAAGCAGCGCACGCTGCAGACCGCGCTGAAACTCGGCATCCCGATCGCGCATACCCGCCTGGACGGCCAGGACATCGAGGAATTTCTGGACTCGGCCCGTTTTCCGATCGTGGTCAAGCCGCGGCACGGGTCGGGCTCGGTCGGGTTCCACAAGGTGGACTCCCGCGAAGAATACTATGAACTGATCCAAAAAAACGGTCTGGACATCGATACGTGCGTCGTCCAGGAATACATCGATCACGAAAGACGGCACGGCACGTATATTTTCGTTGACCAGCACGGCGACATGAAATCCGCCGTCGTTTCGGAAGTGCTCCGCTGGTACCCCATTGATGCGGGCACCTCGACGGTCAGCGCCTCCATCGACGATCCGGTGGTGCTGGAATATGCCGGCAGACTGCTGAAGGAGATCGGCTGGCACGGCTATGCCAACATGGGCTTCATGATCGAAAAATCCACGGGAGACCGGTATCTTCTGGAGATCAACGGCCGGATCCCCGCGCCGATGCGGCTGACCTGGATGTGCGGGATCAACGCGGCGAAGCAGTTCCTGGAAATGGTTTACGACCAGGAAGTCACGGATTACGGGATGAATACGAAATTCGGCATGATGGCCCGGCATTTCCAGGCGGACTTCATGTGGTTTCTGAAGTCTCCCGATAGATTCCGTGTCAAGCCTTCCTGGTTCAGCTGGAAAAACACGGCGGACCTGGTCTACTGGAAAGGCGATCCGAAACCGGCCATCGTGTATACCTTCCACGCCATTTTCGGCTACGGCAAATTCATGAAGAAGAGAAAGAGATAATCTGTGGCGGCAGAAACAGCAACAACTGAACGGATCGGCAGACCGGAGCACACGGAAGGCCCGGACACGGCACTGTCCGGGAAAAGACTGCTGCTCCTGGGCGGGCAGCAGAAGATGTGCGACGTCGTTGAACGGGCCCGGGAACTGGGCGTTTATACGGTCGTCACGGACTGGTATGAGCATTCGCCGGCGAAACAGATCGCGGACAAAGCGTACGATATCAGCATCGCGGATACCGCCGCCGTCCTGGATCTGATCCGGGAAGAGCGGATAGACGGCGTATTTACGGGCTTTATCGACTCTTATCTTCCGCATTATCTTGAAATATGTCGTCTGGCGGGCTTGCCTTGTTACCTGAATGATGATACACTGGCATGCAGTACGGACAAACTGCAGTTCAAGTCGTACTGCCATGCGGTCGGGATCGAAACGATCCCCGAGGCGGACATCCGTCATCCCGACCGCATCATGTATCCCGTTGTCGTCAAACCGGTCGACAACAGCGGCTCCAAGGGGATCACGGTCTGTAGCAACGAGATCATGCTCCGGCATGCGCAGGAAAGAGCCAGACGCTTCTCCAAGAAGAAACAGTTCGTGGCGGAACAGTTTCTTTCCTGCGATTACGTCGCGGCGTACTATACCGTCCAGGACGGCAGGCCGGAACTGATGCTGCTGACGGACAAGGACGTCAACCGGATCGGACGGGGCAAAAGCCCGTACCCGGTCGCGTACGTGACGCCCTCCCGTTATGAACAGTCCTATCTGGAAACGGCCCACCCGCTCGTTGAAAAACTGACGGCGCACCTGGGAATGAAAAACGGTACATTCCTGATCAGCTTCTTCGTGAGCGGCAGGCATTACTATGCGATCGAGCTGGCGGCGCGGCTGACGTCGACCCGCGAATACGTCCTGACCGGAGAGGACATCCTGGGGAAGCATATCCGCCACGCGCTTACGGGAGAATTTACCGGTGAAAAAAGAAAGAACAGAGTGAAAGACGGCCATATCTACTGTATGATGCTGTATTTCATAAAAGAGGGAACCATCGGAAAGATCGAAGGCATCGACGAGATCCGCCAAATGGACGGTATTCTGGGCGTTTTGCAATACCGCGACCTGGGCGCTTCCATCCGCGCGGACGGCAGCTACGGACAGCTTTTCTGCCGATTCTACCTTCAGGCCGATACGGAATCGGAAATGATCGATAGAGTCGAAAATGTTCAGCGGCTGCTCAGCGTGACCAGTGAAGACGGCAGGCCGATGCTTGTAGCGGGGTTTGATGCCAGAAGTTTTTTCGGAAATACGACGTGAAAGGAGGCTTATCAACACTTTTCCCTCAGGACAGACAGCCGGCAGACCGGCAAAACCATATTTCAAATTTAATCGATTAAAAGGAGAAATGAAAAATGTCTAATGCTGTAATCAGCCTGATCATCCTGGCGGTGGTCATTATCCTGTTTGTTTCCCATGTGATACCCGGTGCGGTGACCGCGGTCCTGGGATGTCTTTTGTTCGCGTTAACAGGGGTTTGTTCGTTCAACGACGCTTTTTCGGGGTTTTCCAATTCTACCGTCATTCTGATGTTCGGCATGATGGTGCTCGGCATAGCCATGGAAGACACGGGCGCGGCCAAACTGATCGGCGGCTGGGTCAATAAGGTGTCGGCTCACAACGAGCGCCTGTTTATTTTTATGGCCGGCACGACGGCCGCCCTGCTTTCCACGTTCCTGACCAATACGGCGGTCATTTCCATCTTCCTTCCCATTATCGCCAGCATTTCCCGGGCGGATAAGCGGATGAACCGGATGAACATGACGCTGCCGGTCACGATGGGCGCCATGTTCGGCGGCGTCTGCACGCTGGTGGGCTCGACCCCGCAGCTGACGGCCAACGGCATCCTGTCGGAGATGTGCAAGACTGAACTGAAAATGTTTGACTACACCCTGCCGGGCGTCATCATTTTCCTGGTATATATGATTTATGTAGAGTTTATCGGCCCCCGCTTCGCCAAGAAGATCTGGGGCTCCCGTACGCCGGAAGAGCAGGGGGCAGCAGCCGTTCAGGAAGAGACCGAATTCAAGGTCGACAAGAAGAAAGTCGGCATTGTCGTCGCCATTTTCATCCTGATGATCGTTTCCTACGTCGGGGCGTGGATCTCGGCCCAGCTGACATCGGTCATCGTCGCGCTGCTCTGCCTGATCACGGGCTGCACGACGCAGAAGAGCGTCGTCAAGAAGATGAACTGGCCCGTCGTATTCATCCTGGCCGGCTGCCTGGGCATCGCGTCCGGCATCACCAAAGGCGGCGCCGGCGAACTGATGGGCGAAGTACTCTCCAAGGTCCTGACGGAGAACACGGCCCCGATGCTGACGTTCGCGATCTTCGTCATCGTGACGATGGTCATCAGCAACTTCATCACCAACTCGACGGCGGTCATGATCACGCTGCCGATCGCCCTGGGGCTGTGCAACACCATCTGCCTGAACCCGATCGCGTTCACGCTGGGCATCGTCTTTTCCGCCAATCTGACCTTCAGCACGCCGCTTGCCAACGCGCAGACGGCCATGACGCTGGTGGCCGGATACCGGTTCTCGGATTATTTCCGGTATACCTGGCTGCTGGATCTCATGGTGCTGGCGGCGATCCTGGTCGTGATCCCGCTGCTGGTCCCTCTGGCCCTGTAAAGACCGCCCGCTGAAAAGGGAGCGGGAAATGACCGGCGGTCGGACAGGCTGCTGTCCGGCCGCCTTCCCTTACCGGGAGCAGAAACCGGTATACCCGCCGGTTTACGATAGAGTACACATTCAAATTTCGTGTGAGGAGGCCCGATATGCCGAAAAGACGAAAAGGCGGAAGCTTTTATGACAATACGCACGTGCGCCTGAAAAACAGGTTTATCGCGCACAACAAGTCCAAATATGCGAAAAAACGCGTCAAGATGATCCAGGGCGGCTACAACGGGACCCATAAGGAATTCCGGGAGACCGTTCTGCAGTATTGGAAAAAATACGGCAAAAAACCGAAAAAATACTGGTACGACATTTACTGCAACGGGAAGGACGCGTACGATCCGCGGTTCGTCCCCGACTCCATGTGGTACAGCGATATCCTTCCTTATTTCAACAACCTGATCATGAGACGGGCGTATGCGGATAAGGGGATGTACAGCCGGCTGCTTACGGACGTCAGAAAACCGGAAACGATCGTTAAAAACATCGCGGGCTATTTTTATGACGGGGACGGCGACCGCCTGATCACCCGGGAGGAAGCGGCCGCGCTATGCGCTTCGGAAGAGCATCTGATCTTCAAACCTTCGCTTGACAGCGCGGGCGGGCACGGGATCTCCTTCTTTGACCGCGATGACGAAAACTCCCCCGGCGTCGAACAGCTCTTTGATGAATTCGGCACGAACTTCGTGGCGCAGCGCCTGGTCCGGCAGCATCCGGATCTGGCCCGGATCAACGCGACTTCCTTAAATACGGTCCGGGTCATGACCTTCCACTTCAAGGGGGAGGTGCACGTCCTTTCCTGCCAGCTCAGGATGGGCGGCGGCGGCGCGCGCATCGACAACATTACGGCCGGCGGCTGCGCCTGCGCCATCAAACCGGACGGATGGCTCTATGAAAAGTCCGTCACCCGCAAATCGGAGTGGACGGACACACATTCCAGCGGCATCAAATTCAAGGATATCCGCGTCCCCAGCTTTGACGAGATTATTAAAACCGCAAAGCGGTTGCATTGTGAGCTGCCTTATTATAATATAATAGGATGGGACTTCGCGGTTGACGAGGAGGGCGTTCCGGTATTCATGGAATTCAATATCATGCCGGAGCAGAACCAGATCGGAAGCGCAAAGCCCGCTTTCGGCGATCTGAGCGAAGAAGTATTTGAAGAAGTATTCATCAGGAAGTCTTTGAAAGAGGTCTTTGACTGACCGCCGGCGGAACTCCGTGAGTTTCATGAAAAGGAGTATGGCTATGAAAAAGACGATGGGACTGGTCATCAGTCATAAGGACAATGAAATGAGGCGGGCCATCCTTCCCGCGGACGTCAGACGTCTCCGGAACCCGGGCCAGCTGTATTTTGAGACCGGCTACGGGGAGTCCGTCGGATGTACCGATCAGGATTACCGGGATGCCGGCGCGCACGTCGCCTCCCGCGAGGAAGTGCTGAAGTGCGATATCATCACAGACGTCAAACTGGGCGACGCCGACTACCTGGACCAGCTGGAGGACGGCAAGATCCTCTTCGGCTGGGCGCACGCGGCGCAGGGAACGGCTTTCACGGACAAATGTCTGGAAAAGAACTTTACCGTCATCGCCTGGGAAGAGATTTTTGAAAACGGACGGTATATTTTCTACCGCAACCGGGAAGTGGCGGGCGAAGCGGCGATCCTGCAGGCATTCTGCCATTACGGAAAAATGCCCTATGAATGCCGGATCGCGATCATCGGCAACGGTCAGACCGCCAAGGGCGCGCTGCGCGTCCTGCACGGCCTCGGCGCCGAAGTCGATATCTACAGCCGGAAGCTGGAAAAACTGTTCCGCCTGAAATTCCGGGAATACGACGTGATCGTCAACTGTGTGATGTGGGACATCTCCCGGAAGGATCACCTGCTCTACAAGGAAGACCTGAAGGAGATGAAGCCCCATTCGATGATCATCGACGTCAGCTGCGACCCGCACCTGGGCATCATGACCTCGCATCCGACCACGATCTCGGATCCGGTGTACGTGGAAGACGGCGTGATCCACTACGCGGTGGACAATACGCCGGCCATGTTCCCGTTCACGGTGACCGGGATCCTCAGCGAAGGAAACGTCCGGATCATGGACGACGTGATCGAAGGCACGCTGACCCCTTCCCTGGAGGACGCGATGGTGATCGAGAACGGCCACATCCGCAGCCGCAGCGTCTGGAATTTCCGGGAAGCCCGCGGACTGCTGTGCCGGTAACGGCATGGGACCGCAGATAAGGTGGGGAGAAGCATGGGAAGCAGACTTGCCAAAGCGCGCAACGCATTCAAAAAATACCGGTGGAAAGAAATGGGCGGCCTGTGGGCTGTTATCGACTGCGCCTTTTCCCGCCTGACACTCGGTTCCACGATCGAAGAATACGTCGGTCTGGAATTCTACCGGAAAAGTTTCCGGGAAAGAAACAAGTACCTGACCTGCCACAGGCAGGACCGGATCAATAAAAAGTACCTGGCGGCCACGACGAAGGAAGAACACGACCGGATCGGCAACAAACTGCAGTTCGACCTGTTCTTCAAAGACTATGTGCATCGCGAGTTCCTGGCTGCTTCCGCGGCTTCGGAAGCAGAGATCCGGGCATTTGTCGGAAAGCACAGCGCCGTACTGGCGAAACCGCTGAACAAGACGCAGGGGATCGGGATCCTGCGTGTCACCGCGGAGGAACTGGATGACGAACTGATCCGGAAATTCATCCGGGAAGATTACCTGCTGGAGGAGTTTATCGCCCAGCATCATAAGATGGCGGAGATCAACGATACCTCCGTCAATACCGTCCGGATCGCGACCGCCGTGGACAGAAGCGGGCACGCGCATCCGATCGGCGCCTGCGTGCGCTGCGGCGCCAGGGGCAGTTTCGTGGACAATACCCATGCCGGCGGCGTAGCGTTCCCGATCGACATCGGGACCGGGATCGTGATCGGTTCCGGCAAAAACAGGAAAACGACGGAGATCTTCCTGTTCCATCCGGACAGCCGCGTCCAGATGGTTGGTTTCCAGATCCCCAACTGGGACATCCTGATCGAGCGCCTGACCGCCGCGGCGGAAACGCTCCCGCAGATGCGGTACCTCGGCTGGGACATCGCCGTGACGGAGGACGGCGTGGAATTCGTGGAAGCGAACTACGGCCACTCCGCCGTGGGGATCCAGTCCGACCACGTCGGCAAGTATAAGATGGTCCGCAGCATCCTGTACGATTGATCCAGTTTTACGCGCAGCCTTTGCGAAAGGAGGCGGAACGTTCATTATGGGGTTTTCCAGTTTTAAGCGGAAAGCGCAAAAGATCATTAAAACGCCGGTCTATATCGCGATGATCCCGAAGATCATCTCCCGGCCCACCTATTATCCGGAGCTGGAACGCAAATCCAGGTCCGAGATGTGGCGGGACAACTTCAAGTGGATCATGAAGCATCATGAGCAGTGCACCTGCTATACCAGCTACGGGATGGACATCAAGGGGTTCCGGGATCCGGACGACTACCTTTCGATGTCCGAATTCTGGGATTTCATCCGGGAAGGCAACCGGACCAACGTCCGCTCGCCTTACGGGGAGTATAATTCCCTCATCCTGCTTCGCGATAAATACGTCTTTTCGGCGCAGATCATCGGGACGGTCGGCCCGCGCGCGGTCCCCAAAACGCTCGCGCTGATCGACCGGGGCCATGTTTTCGTACCGGACAGGAACGAATGGGTCGAATTCGCCGAGTTCTGCCGGACCGATTTGAAAGGCGTCTTCAAGATCGTGGACGGGACCTTCGGGGACAACGTCTTCCCGGGCGAGATCCGGGACGGCGCGATCCTGGCGAACGGCCGGTCGTATACGCCGGAGGAAATGCTGGAGACGTTCGGGAAAAAGAGATACATCATCCAGGAACTCGTGGAGCAGCATCCGGCCCTGCAGGCATTCGGGACGAAATGCGTCAATACGATCCGTACGATCACGATCATGGGCAAGAGCGGGAAGGTTTCGGTCTTCGCCGCGTTCCTCCGCGTAGGGACCGATACGGAATCGTTCGTGGATAACCGCGCGAAAGGCGGCCTGGCGATCGGTGTGGAACTGGAAACGGGCAGGCTGATGCGGTACGGTCTTCCACACGCGAGATTCGGGGAAAAAGTGGAAGTGCATCCGCTGAGCGGCATCGTTTTTGACGGATTCCAGCTTCCTTACTGGGAAGAGATCACGGAACTGGTGTGCTCGGCGCACCGGCAGTTCCCCAACCTTCGCTCCATCGGCTGGGATGTGGCGATCCGGGAGGACGGCCCCGTCCTGCTGGAAGGCAACGACAGCTGGGAGATCAGCGGCCCGCAGGATACCTACGGCGGACTGAAAAAGCGCTTAAACGAACTCGTCAACCAGTAAGGGGGACCGGAGAGGTATCAGGATGGGAGTAAAAAAAGCCGCGGCCGGAACGATCGGCCGGATCAGCAGATATTATAAGCAGCGCAAGTTCAGGATCAGGCATAAAAAAGCCATTGAAAGCCATATCCGCAAAGCGACGGACGGCCCGATCCCGGAACTGTCTTCGGAACAGAAGCAGGCGGCGGAGGCTTACTGGAGCCGGTACGGCATTACGCTGTCCTCCACCGAATGGCACCGCTATTACTATGCGAAGACCGGGCGGGAAGATCCCCGCTTCGTTCCGGATGACGTTTTCCACCGCGTGATCCGGCCCCGGATGAATGACATCAACCTGGCGGCCGCCTGGAGCGACAAGGCCTACACGGACTGGGTCGTACGGGACGTCAAGACCGTGGAAAGCGTCGTGCGCGGCGTGAACGGCCGCCTGCTGGACCGGGAATTCGGCCTGATCGACAGAAAGACGGCGAACCGGATCATGAACGAATATCCGACGCTTGTTTTCAAGCCTACGATGTTTACCGATACGGGGAAAAACATCGAGCTGGCGCAGGCCCCGTTCGAGATCGACGATATCATCGCTCGCTACGGGAAGAACTTTGTAGTGCAGATCCCGCTCCGGCAGCATCCCGACATGGCGCTGCTGAACGAATCGTCCGTCAATACGATGCGGATCAATACGGTCCTGTTCGACGATAAGGCCTATGCGGTATCGGGCTTTGTCAAGGCGGGCCAGCCCGGCGACTTTACGGACAACGGCGGCGGGGACGCGCACCGCATCTTCCTGGGCATTCAGGACGGACACTACACGGATTTTGCCTTTGACCACGACTGCAATAAGTTTTATTCGCTGCCGAACGGATATGCGTTTGCCGGACAGAAGATCCCGTTCTTTGAAGAAGTGTGCCGGGCCGCGGAAAAAGCCCATACCCGCGTCCCCCATTTCGGAATGGCTTTCTGGGACATGGCCGTGGACGTCAACGGGGAACCGACTATCGTGGAGATGAATCTGCGGTATCCGGATTCCTATTTTCCGCAGATCGCTTCCGGGCCGTTCTTCGGGGAACGGACGGAAGACGTACTGAAATATATCAGCAGATAAAAAGCAGGGACGCTGAAAGATGGATCCAGTCAAACTCACTTTTCTCGGGGATATCATGTGCGAGCCGCGCCTGCTGAAGGCGGCGGGAACGGCCGGCGGCCGGTACGGTTTTTCGGCCGTTTTTCAGAATGTCCGGGAACTGCTGGACGGATCGGATTATGTGATCGGCAATCTTGAAACGCCGCTGGCGGGCAGGGAAGCGGGCTATGTCAGCTCGCTCTTCTCATTCAATGCCCCGGACGAATTCGCGCTCGCCGCAAAGGAAGCGGGGATCGATCTTCTGCTGACCGCGAACAATCATTGCCTTGACCGGGGGATCGACGGCCTCAAAAGGACCGTATCCGTACTGGCGGAAAACGGGATCCCTTCCGCCGGGACGTTTTCGGAACCGGAACGGCGCGGGAACACGTATTTCCGGATCGGGGACACGCGCTTTGCCCTGGTCGCCTATACTTACGGAACGAATTATTCCGGGAACCATATCCTGCTGACGGGCGAAGACGAAAAACTGGTGAACCTTCTCCGGCCCCAGACGGAGTCCTATTACGTTCCCCAGACAGCAAAAAAGACTCTCGGACAGCGCGCGGTGCGGAAAGCACTGAACATGCTCCCGTACGAAAAGCGGTTCTATATCCGGAAATGGCTCGGCCTTCCTATCAACCAGGCCCATGAAGACGACAGCGTGAAGCCGGAAACGATGGCCCCCTACCTGCAGAAACTGGCCGGAGATCTCGAAGAGGCAAGGCGCAGCGCGGACGTCGTCCTGTTCTGCCCGCATACGGGAGGACAGTTCAACCGCGAACCGGGCGCGTTTACCTGCCGGGTCTTCTCAGAGGCGATCGAAAAAAAGGCGGACGCCCTTATCGCTTCCCATGCGCATGTGGTGCAGAAGGCGGAGATCCGTGACGGCGTCCCCTGCTTTTATTCCCTGGGGAATTTCAGCATGTCGCCCAATTCGGTCTATCTGCTGCATGAAAACCTGCCGGACTACGGGCTGGCGGCGCATTTATATCTGGAACACAAACGGATCGTAAAAACGACGTTTTCGATCTTAAAAATCATAGAGGACGGGTGTCTGACCGTATATCCGGCCGACGTGTATGCGGAGATCTGCAGCGCGGAAGAAAAAGAAAAACTGGAAAAGGACGTCCGTCAGATCTGCCGTACGGTCACGGGGACCGAACTGACGGAGGACGTCATCCGGAAAGAATACCTGCTGGCGTAACGGGATCCGGTATCGGGGAGAAAGCAGACGGAAATGAAAAAGGTGGAGATCAGAACGAAAAGAGCCGTTTCAGCCGAGGGGCTGATTGCTTTTTCTTTTGTTCTGTATTTTGCAATGTCCTTTTTCACCCGCTTTCTGAAGTTGATCCTGGGCGGCTATGCGCTGTATGCCGCGATCGCGGTCACCTACCTGCCGGTGATCCTGCTGCTGGTCGCGGCAAGGGATAAACTCCGGGCGGCGGATTTCCTGTTCCTGATGCTGTTCGAGCTGCTGTTCCTGGGCCTGACTTATCTGATCCATCCGGATTACAAATTCTTTTATACCAGGAACTATTACGGGGTCTGGGACGGATTCCTGCGCCCGGATAACGGCATATACGCGTATCTGTTCCTCCGGCTGGCGCGGGAACCCAAAAAGATCCTGAAATATCTTCAGATCAGCGCTTTCCTGATGTTTATCGACCTTGGGATCGATTTTCTGGAATTCCTGAAAAACGGGTACTGGCTCGTATCCAAGGAGGGCATGGTGGTCCATGCCTCATACCATCTGGAGTTCGGCTATGACCTGCTGCTGTATGAGCTGGTCTTCCTGTATTCGGCGTTCCGGTCAAAGAAACTGATCTATTGGGCAATGGCGCTGCTGGGGCTCCTGATGATCATGGCCGGCGGGTCCAGAGGCCCGATCGTTGACATCCTGATCTTTGTGATCCTGTATTTCCTGGTGATGGTGAAACGGTCGCCGAAAAAGACGGCCTGGCTGATCGGTCTGGGAGCGGCGGCGGTCCTTCTGCTGGTCGCGTACAAACCGATCCTGAACGGGCTCTCCGATCTGCTGTCCCGGATGGGACTGTCTTCCCGCTTCATTAAAAAACTGATCGAAGGGGACATTGCGGACGATAACGGCCGAATCGAGATCTGGCAGCGCGCGATCCAGATGATCAAGGCCAATCCCTGGGGCTACGGGGCCATGGGGGCCAGGAAGGGGATCTACGACGTGATCATCGTGGGCCATCCGCACAACGTATTTCTGGAGATCCTGATCGATTACGGCGTATTTGTCGGCGGAGGCCTGATCCTTTCCGCAGGAGCCGCTCTTGTCCGCATCTTCCGGATGAAGGACATGGATGAGTGGAAGGGGATCGTCCTGATCTTCCTGGGATTCAGCTGCATGCTGCTGCTGTCGGGGACCTACTGGCACAGGATCTGTATCTGGGGTCTTTTTGCCGCATGCATGAATATCCATTACTTTTTGAAAAGAAAGGAAAGGCTGCAGGACGATGGGAGATAGCAGGACCAGCAACGTTATCAAGAATTCGGGAGCGAGTTTGCTGTTTAAACTGGCGCACATCCTGTGCCGGTTTGTTCTCCGTACTGTTTTTATCCACCTCCTGGGGAATGAATACACCGGGATCTCCGGACTGTTTACGGATATCCTGACGGTCCTCAACCTGATGGAACTGGGGCTGGACGCCTCCATGGTCTATGCCCTGTTTTCCCCCGTGGCCAAGAATGACCAGCGCAAGATCTCCGCGCTTCTGAAGTTTTATAAAAAAGCGTTCATCTGCATCGGCGTCTTCATCATGGCGGCCGGAATTGCGATCCTTCCCTTCCTTCAGTATATCGTGAAGGGGATCCCGAACATCAGGGAAGACATCCGTCTGATCTTTCTGATGTATATCGCCACGTCGGCTTCCTCCTATTTCTTTATTTATAAAACGATGCTGATCCGGGCAAAACAGCAGTCCCGCATCATCAGCAGAGTCCAGACCGTCATTGAAATAGTCAAGACCGTGCTGACGGTCATCGTCCTGTTCGTATTCCGGGAATATTTCCTTTACCTGCTGATCAATCTGGTGTCAACGTGGGTCGAGAACATCTATCTTTCCCGCCTGGCGACGAAACGGGATCCGGAAAGCTTCGCGAAAACCGACGCGGTGCTGACTTCGCAGGAAAAAAAGAAACTGATCCGGGATATCGCCTGTCTGACGGTCTATACGCTTTCCGGCGTGGTGATCAACAGCACGGACAGTATCTTTATCTCGGCTTTCGTCGGGACGGTCGAAGTCGCGCTGGTCGGCAACTTTACCCTGCTGATCAGCAGCGTCAGGACCGCCGTGGAGCAGATCAACAACTCCATGAAACCGAGCGTGGGGAATCTGGCCGCTACGAATACGCCGGAACGGCAGGAGCTTGTGTTCAACCGGATCACCTTCATCTGCTTCTGGGCCGTGTGCGTGACGGCGACCTGCCTGTTTGTCCTGCTGAATCCGTTTGTCAGCAATATCTGGCTGAACAAGGCCTATGAACTGCCGACGATGGTCGTCGCGGTGCTGATCGCGAATTATTTCATCGCGGTCATGGTATTCCCCGTCGAATCGTTCCGGACGGCGAACGGGCTCTTTGTCCAGGGCTGGGCCAGGCCGCTGATCATGGCGATCCTGAATATCGTGCTGGACTATTTCATGGGCCGGCAGTGGGGCGTCATCGGTATTTTCCTGGCGACGACGATCTCGCGGCTGCTGACGCAGGTCTGGTTCGATCCGTATCTCGTTTATAAAAAGGTGTTTTCCAAGAAACCCTGGAATTTTTACGGCCGGTACGTCCTGTATGCCGCGGTGACGGCGGCAAGCTGCGGGGCGGCTTTTCTCCTGACGCAGCAGCTGCCGGCCATGAACCGCTATCTCAGCTTTATCCTGCAGGCACTGATCGCGCTGCTGATCCCGAATATCCTGATCGTTGCGCTGTTCGGCAGGAAAAAAGAGTTTGCGTATGTAAAAGGTTTTTTGAAGAAGATCGCGCGGAAAATACGAAGATGAATATCCGACCGGAGTGAGGAGGATTAAAATGACGATCAAGCGTTTATGGTATTCAGTCCGGATGAGTCTGATCCGGGGCGGCAAAGCACGGGCCAATTATATCCGGACGAAAAATGTATATGCTTCCGTAGGGGAGGGCTGCTCCATACAGAAACGGAAGCTTCCTTTGTATGCGAATCTCGTCAGGCTGGGAAATAACGTGCATCTGGCTTCCGGCGTTTCCTTTATCACTCATGATATCACGCATACGATGCTGAACAACGTGCCCGAAGTCCGGGAACGCGGCAAACTCCAGGAAAGGGTCGGCTGCATCGAGATCGGGGACAATGTATTTGTCGGAGCGGCCACGAAGATCCTGTACGATACCCGGATCGGTTCCAACGTGATCATCGGAGCGGGAAGCCTCGTCACAAAAGACATCCCGTCGGGCAGCGTCGTCGCCGGGAGTCCCGCCAAGGTGATCGACAGGTTTGACGATTTTGTGGAAAAAGCGCTGGCCAGGGAACGCGTGCCGGCGGAACTGCTCCCGAAGCACCAGACCGTCAGCCCGGAGCTGGCGCGCATCCTGTGGGAAAAGTTCGACCGGGAACACGCGGACGCATAAAAAAGCCTGCGGACCTGCAGGCCGGCGTTCGTCTGCAACTTGCAATTTGCAGGAGCGTCTGATAAAATATTGTTTGATATGGCATAGATCTCCGTTAACAGCATAAATGGGACGTATTTCCGAGCGGGTTTGTGGAGGATAGAGATGGAACCTCAGAAAACGATTTACAGCAATGTGGAATCATCGTTCAGTCTGTACGATATTTTTTGGTATGTAATGCGGAAATGGCGCAAACTTCTGATCATAATGGGGGCATGCGCCCTGCTTCTCGGCATTTACCGCGGCGTGGCGCTGGCCCTGCAGAGATCCGGCGGAAACAAGCAGTCTTCTTCCCAGAGCGAGCAGCAAAGCACGCCCGACGGAGACCCTGCCATCCTGATGCAGCCTTCCGATATTACGGTGTCGGCGGGGGGCAATGCGAGTTTTTCGATCGCCACTTCGGGCCCGGTCGAAAAATACCAGTGGCAGTACAGTAAAGACGGTATGTCCTGGACCTCGTTGAATACGGGGACCTATCCTTCGGCGGCAACGGATCACCTGACCTTTAAGAGCATGTCGGCGCAGAACGGTTACGTGTTCCGCTGCTCTGTGACTTTTGTCAACGACAGGACCATCACTTCCCACGGTGCGGTCCTGACGGTAGGCGGGAGCGGAGGCGGAAAGCTGTCTGTAAAAGCGATCATTGTCGGAGCTCTCAAATACGCTCTTATCGGGCTGGCTGCAGGCCTGTTCCTGGGCGCCGCTTTCTATGCGGTCAGGTTTGTATCGAACGGTTATGTGGCCGGCGATTATGCGCTGAAATCCCGTTACGGCGTTCCCGTGTTCGGCGTTTATCCGACCGAAGAAGCGGGCAGCGGGAAAAAGAAGACGATCTGGGAGCGCTTTGACCGCTTCATCCTGAACAAGGTCTCGCGGCGGCCCAATTTGTCACCGGCCAAGTCCGCGCGGCTGATCGCCGCGAACATGGCTCTGCACACGGAGGATCAGAAGATCCTGCTGATGGGGACCGTCTCCGATGAGATGCTGGAGTACGTCCGCAAGCTCCTGCGGCCTTACCTGAACGGCGAGATCCGCATCGGCGGCAACGTGAACAGGAGCGCGGAAGCGATCGTGGCGCTGGTCGGGGCCCAGACGGCGGTCTGCGTGGAACAGATCCACTACAGCATGCAGCGGGAGGTGGACACCCAGATGGAGGCGATCGACGATTCGCCTGCGAAATGCATCGGTTTTATTCTTGTCGAGTAGGATATGGTTATGAATGAGACTGCGCGCACCTTTCTTTCTGCGGCTGCTTCCGTGGTAAATCAAAAAGCCCCCGGACCGGGGCTTTTTGATTCGCAGGACCGGGAGGCCCTGCATAAGCTGGCCGATTTCCATCAGATGACAGCGATCACGGCGGCGGCGCTGGAAGCGGCCGGCGTGGAGGATCCGCTGTTTATGCAGGAGCAGGCGCGGGCGATCCGGAAAAATCTTCTGCTGGACCACGACCGGGAGGAGATCCTGGCGGCGCTGGAAGCGGCCGGCATCTGGTATATGCCCCTGAAAGGCGTGATCCTGAAAGAGTATTATCCCCAGTACGGCCTGCGGGAAATGTCGGACAACGACATTCTTTTTGATGCCGCGCGCGCGGAAGACGTCAGGGCGATCATGGAATCGCTCGGCTTTACGACTGTCCGTTACGGGATTCGTCACCAGGACGATTACCAGAAGCCGCCTCTCAGCCATTTCGAAATGCACCGGATGCTGTTCAGTTCCGCTTCGGACGAGCGGCTGTTCCGGTATTATGAGCATGTGGATGAGCGGCTGCTGGACGGGACCGGTCATGAAAAACACTTCTCCCAGGAAGATTTCTATATCTACATGATCGCCCACGAGTTCAAGCATTTCTGGTGGAACGGGACGGGTGTGCGGTCTTTGCTGGACGTATACGTGTATCTGCAGATATTCCGGGAGAGTCTGGACTGGGATTATATCCGGGAGGAGATGAAAAAACTTGGGATCCCGGACTTTGAGGAAAAGAACCGGGCACTGGCGGAAACGGTATTCCGGCCCGGGTTCGACCCCGCGCAGCTTGACACGGAACAGACGGAGATGCTGGAATGCTTTTTGTCAGCCGGCGCTTACGGTACGATGGCACGCGGTATTCAGAACAGCGCGGAAAAAAAGGGAAAGAGGCGCTATATCCTGAGGAGGATATTCCTCCCGATGGAGCAGGTCCGGGAAAATGCCCCGTTCTTTTACAGGCATAAGATCCTGCTGCCGCTGCTGCCCGTCTACCGGCTGGTACGGGGCAGAAAAAGGGTGACGGCGGAGATCAAAGCCCTGAAAAAAGTGAAAAAACATAAATCGGATCCGGATAAAGCCTGAAACGGCGGTCCAGAGAAAGAAGGAGGCGGAATCATGAAACGGGAGAGGTGTCGGTTTTATACTTTCTTCCTTCTTTCGTGTCTGTGGATCCTTTTTATTTTCTGGCACTCGCTGCGGACGGCGGAGGAATCTTCCGCGGAAAGCGGGCGGATCCTGGCTTTCGTGCAGAAATTTCTCCCGTTCATAACCCATACGCTGCTGCGGAAACTGGGACATATGGCGGAGTTTACCGTGCTGGGCGGGCTCCTGGCGCTGACGCTGCGTCCGGGACGGCTGCCCGGAAAGATGGCGGCGCTGTCCGCAGGGTGGCGCCGGTGGGGGCTGCCGGTCGGGATCGGGCTGCTGACGGCGGTCTGCGACGAGACGATACAGCGGTTCGTACCGGGCCGCAGCGCGGAGGTACGGGACATGCTGATCGATACGGCCGGAGCCCTGCTGGGGGCGGCGCTGGTGCGGCTGGTGACAGCCGGAAAAGACAGACGAGGAGCGGGAAGCGAAGGCGAAAAGGCCGGCGGGCCGGCGGCGAAAGGTGAAAAGACCGACAGGCCGGCTGCGGAAGGCGAAAAGACCGGCACGCCGGCTGCGGAAGGCGAAAAGGCCGGCAGGCCGGCGGATATCAAGGAGGACGGGCATGCGCAAGGAAAATAACGGCGGCTTCAGCAAAAAAGATCTGGTCAACGCCCTGGTCATCGGATTTGCCCTGTTCGCGACGTTTTTCGGTGCGGGCAACCTGATCTTCCCGCCGCAGCTGGGCCTGCTGGCCGGGAAAAAGTGGCTGCTGTGCTTCATCGCGTATCTGCTGGCGGATGCCGGGCTGGCCGTCGGGGCCGTGCTGTCGTCGGTCAGGAAGGGCGGCGGGCTGGAAAACCAGGTGGAGCAGCTGGGAAAGATCCCGGCACGGGTGCTCGGCATCGCGCTGATGCTGATCGTAGGGCCGCTGCTGATCGTGCCGCGGACCGGCGCGACAACCTATGAAATGAGTATAAAACCGCTGCTGCCCGGGATCAGCCCGTGGATCTTTTCGGTGCTGTTTTTCGGGGTGGTGGCGCTGCTGACCATCAAGCCGGCCGCGGTCGTGGATATCATCGGAAAATTCCTGACGCCGGTGCTGCTGGTAACGCTGCTGGTACTGTGCGTCAAGGGTATCGTGTCGCCGCTGGGCTCGCCGACGGAAAGCCTGATGGGCGGCTCGGAGATCCGGAGCGGCCTGATCTCCGGGTACCAGACCATGGATGCGCTGGTCGCGCTGTCGCTGGCGGTCATCGTGCTCAAAAGCGTGAAGGACAAAGGCTATCATGAGCGGCACAAGCAGGCGGGCATGATCTCGATCGCGTGTCTGGTGGCCTTTATCGGCCTGCTGCTCGTGTACGCGGGGCTCAATTATCTGGGCGCCACGGTATCCGGCCAGGGGCTGGAAGAACTGAGCGGGACGGAACTGATGGTGGAAATCACGCGGCGGCTGCTGGCGCAGGCGGGGACGATCCTGCTGGGCGTCATCGTGCTGCTGGCCTGCCTGACCACGGCCATCGGCACGACGAGCGCGGCGGCGGACTATTTCAGCGGCGTGCTGAAGAATAAAGTGCCGTACAGCGTGCTGGTGCTGATCATCTGCGGCTGCAGCGTGCTGCTGAGCAATCTGGGCACGACGCACATTATCGCGCTGGCGGAACCGGTGCTGTCGCTGCTCTACCCGGTCTTCCTGACGCAGATCTTCCTGAATTTCTTCTGCGGACGGATCACCAATAAATGGGTCTGGCGCGGCGCTGCCATCGGCGCGACGCTGTTCGCGGCCGCCAATCTGCTCTACAACGCTTTCGGCGTGGCGGGCCTGTCGTTTCTGAATTCGTTCCCGCTGGAAAGCCTGGGACTGGGTTGGCTGCTGCCGGCGGTGGCCGGCGGGATCGCCGGGGCGTTTATCAGGCCGAAAAGATGACAAAAGAACCGTCCCTGTGTCATCGGGGCGGGAGGAGGGGTTATGCTGAGCGCGCGGAAAAAGCCGGATCCGATGGATCCTTCGGGGTTCGTGCTGCTGGCGGATCATGTACCGGGGGTGGTACAGGAGATCCGGTATTATACGTCGTACAATTTCATCGGCAGCCGGATCGACGGGTATGAGGAGCCGTGCGCGATCATTACCCGGGAGGCGGCATGGGCGCTGAGCGAGGTGGCGAACGAACTGAACGTGCAGGGGTACCGTCTGAAGATCTTCGACGCGTACCGGCCCGTGAAGGCGGTGAAGCATTTCGTGCTGTGGGGGATCGAGGACCTGGATCTGCGCATGAAGCCGTTTTTTTATCCGGACCTGGAGAAGCAGGAACTTTTTGCGAAGGGATATATCGCGAAACTGTCCAGCCACAGCCGGGGCAGCGCCGTGGACCTGACGCTGCTGGACATGAAGACCGGACGGGAGGCGGATATGGGTAGCCCTTTCGACCTGTTCGACCCGGTCTCGCACCCGGATTATACCGGCATTACGCGGGAGCAGTACGATAACCGCATGGTCCTGCGCCGCGCGATGCTGCGCCACGGTTTCCAGCCCATCGACTGCGAATGGTGGCACTTCTGCCTGAAGGACGAGCCGTATCCGGACACGTATTTCGAGTTCCCGGTATCGGCGGCGTATCTGAAGAAATAATCTGAGAAGTAATATGATTCGGGACGGTTCTTTCCGTCCCGTTTTTGAAAAGGAACAGCAGAAATCGCCGCAGAGGGGCAATGATTCATCAGCCCGCATGAAAAACCTGACAAAGGAACCGTCCCTCTGTCATCTGTCAGCTAAATGATAAAACAATGAACAAGGCCGAGGGGGGACTGTACCCGGACGGCCCTGTTTTGGTATGCGGGAGAAGAGAAGGGAAGGTCAGGTGAAGCGGGGCGGAAAGCGCAGGCGGCGGACGGCTTCCTGCGCGCAGATGCCGGTGAAGAGACCGGTCAGGATGCCGGAGACGGCGAGGACGGGCAGATAGGCGAAGATGGCGGACTGCCCGATGATGAGGCGGGCGGCGAGGATCTGGCCGGTATTGTGGGCCAGGGCGCCCAGGATCCCGGCGACCCAGATCTGGCGGTCCGTCACGATGCGCCGGGCCGGCCACATGACCAGGAAGGCCAGCAGTCCCCCGCACAGCGAAAACAGCAGCGACACGGCCTGGCCGCCGAACAGGGAAGCCAGCAGGACGCGCGTGAGCAGGACGGCGGCCGCATCGGCCGGACCCAGGCGGAACAGGGCGAATAACGTCACGATGTTGGAGAGCCCCAGTTTGATGCCCGGCACGGGGACGAGCGGAGGCAGCTGCGCCTCCAGGAACCAGATGCCGAGGGCGAGGGCGGTCAGCATCGCGTCCGTGGTCAGGCGGAGCGGGAGGGAGATCCTGTTTTTGGGATCGGAACTCACGGCGCGGCCTCCTTCCATTGGATCATCAGACGGTGCGGCAGGCAGACGATGGGGGGCAG
>JAEEGL013137293.1_pt1 | contig 25480 bp, 24 predicted proteins | sample 9134231 | NCBI WGS metagenome assembly JAEEGL01 (sample SAMN16246548, study PRJNA631951) | gut metagenome | biome: gut microbiome; feature: rumen; material: fiber-attached | host: Bos | place: Iran: Karaj | collected 2018-10
CCAAGCACACGGATGCAAAGGACTTCCTTGGCTCCGCTGTTGTCGGCTACCTGTAAACGTGTTTCCTGCTGTATCATAACTACTTGGCTTTTTCGATGATTTCAACTAATCTCCAATTCTTGGTCTTGCTGAGGGGACGGGTCTCCATGATGCGGACGGTATCACCGATGCCGCACTCGTTCTTGTCGTCCTGGGCCACGAACTTGGTGGTTCTCTTGACGAACTTGCCGTAAAGGGGGTGCTTCTCCCTGACCTCGGCGGACACGACGATGGTCTTATCCATCTTGTCGCTGACCACTACACCTATTCTTTCCTTGCGAAGATTTCTTTCCATGGGATATCTTTTTAATTCAGTGATTTTTCTTTTTCAGCCAGGATAGTGATCATGCGGGCAATATCCTGCCGGGTCTTCTTGAACCTGGACGTATCCTCTAATGGAGAGATAGCGTGATTGATCTTCATGGTATCAAGATTGGCTTTCTCAACCTCGATGCGGTCGCGCAGATCCGCTACGGACATTTCGCGTACTTCTGAAACTTTCATTTTCTTTCTCCATTAATATTATTCAACATAATCCCTGCGAACGATGAACTTCGTAGCAACGGGGAGCTTGTTAGCCGCGAGGCGCATTGCCTCCTTGGCGACCGGAAGGGAGACACCCTCAGCCTCGAAGATGATGCGGCCGGGAGTGATCGGAGCGACGAATCCGTAAGGATCACCCTTACCCTTACCCATACGGGTGGAGAGGGGCTTCTTGGTGACAGGCTTGACAGGGAAAACCCTGATCCAGATCTGTCCCTCGCGGTTCATGTAGCGCGAGATAGCCTGACGGGCGGCCTCAATCTGCTGGGCGGTAAGCCAGCAATTCTCGAGAGTCTTAAGACCGAAGGAGCCGAATGCAAGCTGGTTGCCACGCTGGGCGTTACCCTTCATGCGTCCTTTCTGTTCCCTTCTGAATTTTGTTCTTTTAGGTTGTAACATTGCTGTATAACTTTAAAATAATTTCAAACTTCCCTAAATCCCTGAGAATCAGCTGGTTGGGCGAACTTCTCCTCAATTTTGGGACTGCAAAGATAGTAATAATTTTTGAATTTGAAATAATTTTAAGATATTTTTTCACATATTTTCGACACTGAAAGCAAATACTTAACCTCCGTTTTTTCAGCGACTTAACGAACCCTGTTAAAAACTTTTTTCCGCGATTTTCGACAGCCCTTTTTCCTCGCCTCCGATGGCAGGCAGACCGCCGGCTCCGCGGAAAATGCTCCGCCGACGGTCAGCCTGTCCATCTCCGGCAACAAGTTATCTGGCCGGATATTTGAAGAAGAAAAAAGTCCGTATATTTGCAGACTATGAAAAGAAGCGGCGCAATATTGTTCCTCACAGTGGCTTCCGTCCTCGTGGCGGCAAGCCTCCGGAGTCCGTATTCCGCCGCCCAGAACGCCGGCCAGAAAGGCGTCTACATGGCCTACTACGTGGATCAGGGTGACACCATCTTTTACGACGAACTGCCTCCCGTATGGTGCTTCCCCAAAGGCACGCGCCGCGACCGCAAGGACTGGCGCAACTACTACAAACTCGTATACAATTTCAACAAGGTCTACCCCTACGCCCTTATGGTGAGCAAAGTCCTCAACCACGTAGACAGCACCATGGAAGCCAACAACTTCAAGCGTGCCGAAGAGAACCGCTACACCAGCGAGTGGCAGAAGCAGATCCTCAAGGACTTCGAGCCCATCATACGCAAGATGAGCGTTTCGCAGGGCCAGCTGCTGATGCGCCTGGTCGACCGCGAGACGTCGCGGACTTCCTACAAGATCGTAAAGGACTACAGGAGTTCGGTTTCCGCCGTTTTCTGGCAGGGCGTCGCCCGCCTGTTCGGACAGAACCTCAAAAGCGCGTATGACCCGAAGGGGCAGGACGCGCAGACGGAAGAACTTGTCAAGGCATGGGAGGCGGGAGAGTTCGACCGCCTGTACTACTCGGTGTTCATGGAATGGCCGACACCGACCAAGATCCCGTCGAAATACCAGTACTGACCTCCGTCCATCCAGTCTTTCATCACTATCAGGCGCGCCCCGGTCGGCAGCGTCAGGTCAGCTTCGCAGTGCAGGTGCCCGAAGATGAAGCAGTCGACGTGGGTGCGTGAAGAGAAGTCCTCCGCCCACTTGTACAACGGCTCGGACTCCCCTTTGAACACGTAGGTTTCGTTCCGGGCCAGACGGCTGTGACGCGACCATCCCAGGCCCATGCGGAACGCAAGCCAGGGATGCAGCGTGCTGAAGAGCCTCTGGATCACCCGGCACTTGAAGATGGAATTCATGAACCTGTAGCCCCGGAGGCCGGGACCCAGGCCGTCGCCGTGTCCCAGGCAGAACACCTTGCCCCCCATCTCGACCAACTGCGGCTGCTCCCTCACGACGGTGATACCCATGGACTCGAAATATCCGTAGCACCAGATATCGTGGTTGCCCGGGAAGAAATACACCTTCACGCCCGCGTCCATCAGGTCCATCAGCGCTGAGAACACGCGGACATATCCCTTGGGAACCACGTCGCGGTACTCGTACCAGAAATCCCAGATGTCGCCTAGCAGATACAGGGCGAGGGTCGTATCGGCGGGAATGGAACGCAGGAAGGATACGAAGCGCGCCTCGCGCCCTTCAGGATCCTTCACGGCGAGACCGAGATGGACGTCGGAGACAAAGTATACCCCCTTGCGTTCAGGCATTGGCTAGAACAACGTAAAGATGATGACGGCCAGGCCGACGAGGGCGCAGTAAAGCGCAAACCAGCGCAGTTTAGCCTTCTTGACAAGCGCGATCATCACCTTGCAGGCGAAAAGACCGGAGAAGAAAGCTGCCAGGAAGCCGACGATGAGCGGAACGGTTCCGACTGAAGACGCCGCCATGTCGCCGCCCACCAGGTCGAGGAAAGCCTCGCCGAGTATGGGGATGAGGACCATCAGGAAGGAGAACTGCGCCACGTCGGAGCGCTTCATGCCGCATAACAGGCCGGTGCTGATGGTGGTTCCGGAACGGGAAAGGCCCGGAACGACCGCCAGGGCCTGGCCGAGGCCTACCGTCAAAGCCTGCCACCAGCCGATGCCGTTACGATACGACTTGGCGGAAGCCCTGGCCCTGTCTCCGTATACATCGGAGAAGAAAAGCAGCATGGCAGTCACGACGAGCGCCAGGCCGACGACGAGCAAGGAGGAGAACAACGACTCGACCTTGTCCTTGAAGAACATCCCGACAATGAAGACGGGGATCATGGAAACGCAGATCTTGAGGATATAGTCGGTCTCGTCGTTATACTTGAACTTGAAAAGCCCGCAGAGCAGTTTCCAGATCTGCTTGCGGAAAACGATGATGGTGGCCAGCACGGTGGCGACATGAACGGTTATCTCGAAGACGAGGTCCTCCGCCGCTTCCACGCCGAGGATTTCACGGCCGATGGTGAGATGACCGCTGCTGCTGACCGGCAGGAACTCCGTCAGTCCCTGCACCAGTCCTAGGATAAGCGCCTGAAACCAGTTCATGGCCTACTCCTTATCCTTGCGGCCTTTCCTGGCGACGCCCATTATGCCGATTATCTCTATGACTACGCCGGCGATGATCACCAGCGGAGCGGCGACAAGACGCCGGAAGTCGAACATGTCGTAGTTGAACACCTGGGGGTCCTTTACGCCCCCTCCCATCATAAGGATATAGCCCGCAACCATCACCAGAACGCCTATTATGAGCGTTTTGAGTCCCTTCGGGGTGACGGCCATCTTAGGATTGTCTTCCATATCAATAATATAATTCATCCTTGCCGGATGCGACAAGCTTGTTGACTACGAAATATGTGCTGACCACGCAGATGAGCACGCCGCTGACCAGGACTATGCCTATGACCATGAGCAGCAGCTTGAGGGAGAAGATCTCGAAAAGCTGCGCGAACTCGCTCCTGACGAAGAACAGCAGGCCGAGCAGGAGGAGGATGGCGATGAAGGCCGAGAAAAGGCCCTGGAACACAGCTTGGACGATGAAAGGTCCGCGTATGAAGGAGCGCGTCGCACCCACGAGCTTCATCGTGTGGATGGTGAAACGCCGGGCGAATACGTTCAGCCGGACGGTGTTGTTGATCAGCACGAAGGAGATGAACAGCAGCAGCACGATGAGTATGCCGAGGATCGCGGATATCTTGCGGAGATTGGCGTTAAGCGCCTCGATCAGGGACTGCTGGTACTCCACTTCGTCCACGATGGGATACGCCAGGATCTGCGATTTGACGATGTCGAGGCTGTCGGGAGACACGTAATCTGCCTTGAGCCTTACATTGACCGAAGCCGGGATGGGGGAAGCCTCGAATATGTCCAGGAATCCTTCGCCCAGCATCTGCTCCATCTCACGGGTGCCCTGGGCCTTTGAGATGAACTCCGTGGAAGAAACGAACGACATGGAGTCGAGCACCACCTGGAACTCGAGGGTCTGGGCGTCGCTGATGTCCGGCTTCATGAGCACGGAGATCTGCATGTGCTCCTTGAAGTAGTCGGAAACGCCGCGCGCATTGACCAGCAGGAGCGCCGCGACACCGACCAGCAGCAGCACGAGGCTGATGCTGATAACCGTCGAGAGGTAGGCGCTGCGCAGGCGGCGGCGCATCATTCTGTTCTCCGCTTTGGACATAGGCCTATTCAGCAATTAAGACTCAAAGATAGTGAAATATCGAAATATGAAAAAAAAATCTTACCTTTGTATATTGATATTGTTACAGCAAGACAAAATGGAAGAGTCCGTAAAAAGAATACTGTTCGTCAATTCCGAAATGTCTCCGTACCTTCCGGAATCGGAAATAGCATCCATTGGCCGCCATCTTCCACAGGGTATCCAGGAGAAGAAGAAGGAGATCCGCTCGTTCATGCCGCGCTACGGCTGCATCAACGAGCGCAAGAACCAGTTGCACGAGGTCATACGGCTCTCCGGAATGAACATCATCATAAGCGACGTCGACAGGCCGCTCATCATCAAGGTCGCTTCCATCTCCGCGGCCCGTCTCCAGGTCTACTTCATCGACAACGAAGATTATTTCCGCCGCAAGCAGACATATTTCGACGACAACGGCAAGTTCTTCGCCGACAACGGCGAGCGCGCCGTATTCTTCGCCCGTGGAGTACTTGAGACGGTCAAGAAACTCCGCTGGGCCCCGGATGTCATACACTGCCAGGGCTGGATCTCCCAGGTCCTCCCCCTGTATCTGAAAAAGGCATACAAGGACGACCCGATCTTCTCGGGCAGCAAGGTTGTCCTTTCATTGTTCGGCGACACCCCCAAGGAGTCCCTGGGGAAGGATTTCCAGAAAACCGTACTGTTCGGAGGCATCACCCCCGACGACGTCCCCCTCCTGGAGAATCCCGATGGCATAAATCTTGCGAAAACTGCTGCGCAGTATTCCGACGGCATCATCCTCGGGTCGCCCGACGTCGACCAGGACATCGTGTCCTGGTGCAAGGAACTGGGCCTTCCGGTCCTCCCCTTCGATGCCGAGTCCCTCGCAAGCGGACGGTACGTCGACGAATACAACGGTTTGTATGATCATTTGTAGACGATGATATCTCGAATCACGGTTAAGATCTGCGGCCTGGCTGCCGCAGCCTTCGTCATCCTTGGCAGCCATTCCTGCGTGAAGGTGGACAACTCCCTGGGGTCGAACCTCATACCCCTTTCGCAGCTCTATGACGTATACAGCGCGGAGTTCCCCCTGACAGACATCAACATGAAGATGCTGGACAGCCTCACCGGATACTCCAACACCCGCATCACCATCGGCGCCGTGCGCGACGCCGAGTTCGGGCTCACGACACGCAGCTGCGCGCTCTCGCTCGTGCCCGTTGTCGACTCCGTCGACTTCGGCCGGAATCCCGAGTTCAAGTACTTCAGGTTCACCGCTGCCCGTGACACCATCAGTTTTGCCGACGTTTCCGAGGCCGACATCCTCCAGAACATCAACGTCTATGAGCTGGCCAAGCCCATGGAATTCGACATCATCGACCTCAATACCCCGTTGGAGCACAAGTCCGAGCGCATCACGGACGGCGTCCCCGTCTACAACGGCAAGGATTCCCTCAGTTTCCGCTTCAGCCGGGCTTTCGGTGAAAAATACATGAAGATCACCAATGCCGACCTGAAGGACATGAAAGCGTACCTGGCCAAGTTCCCGGGCATCTATATCGACACCGATTCACCCGAAGGCATCGGCGGCCGCATAAACATGTTCAACCTGCAGCTGGGCATCAACACCTCTTACGGCTACATCACGAAGGACTATGCCGAACTTGCGTTCTCTGCCGAGTACAACGGTGTACGTAAGGATTCCACTGTCGTCTTCTACTTCAGTCCCAACGATTTCGTCAAGCTCGACTCGCTGATCTACCGCAAGAAGAACAGCGACTACGCCGACTACTATACCTTCCCGCAATACTGCTTCAACTCCACGTCGCACGAGTCGCGCGACCGCGAGGGCAAGGCCGCCGAGTACATCCACATCGAAGGCGGCGGCGGGCTCAAGGCCGTTTTCTCGGCCGAGGAGATCCTCGGCAGGCTTCGCGACGAGATCTCCCGGCACGGCGACCCCGCCGAGGCAGTGGTGACCCGCGCCACGATGGTCCTGCCTTTCGAAATGCCCGAGGACTACAACGAGATGTACAAGTTCCCGGACTACATCAGCCCCACCTGCCGTCTGAGCTATGAAGAGGGTGTATCCTTCGCCAGCCTCACCGACGTCTCGTCCAGCAGCGAGGACCCCGGCAGGCTCAACCGCTCGCTGCTCCAGTACGCTCCGGACATCACTTACCATATCCAGAAACTCCTCCAGGCCCCGGACGATGCGAAGCTCTCAAACTACGACATCTGGACGCTCCTTATGAGCACCGAATACTTCATAACGGAGAATGACACTTCCGCCAAGATGACCGAATACATGTACAACATGCAGCAGATGATGTATCTCAACCAGTTGTACGGAGGATACGGCGGTTACGGCTATGGCTACGGCGGCTACGGCTACGGATATGGAGGATATGGCTATGGCGGCTACGGCGGTTACGGCTATGACGGATATGGCGGCTACGGTTATGGCAGCATGTCCAACTATTACAGCATGGCGCTGCTCGCATCGATGTACAACTCCTCGTCCACCACGTCCAACCGCAAGTCCAAGATCGACATGGACAAGGACCGCTATTTCAACGCCGTCCTGAACGGGCCCGAAGCCCCGGGCGGCAGGGTCCCGACGATCCGCGTCGTCTATGCCCTTCCCAAGGACTCCCAGTAGACAGTTTCTTCAACGAAAAGATAAAAAATGAGGATGACCCGAACGGGCCATCCTCTTTGTGTTTACGCTTTTTTCAGATGCTACTCACCGAGTTTTTCCTTGACCTTGTCAATGGCGTCCTGTACAGTAGCGATAGCGCTAGTTTCCTCATCGGGGATTTTGATGCCGAATACCCTTTCGAACTCCATGAGAAGCTCCACGGTATCAAGGGAGTCAGCACCGAGATCGTTGGTGAAGTTGGCGGTTTCAGTAACCTCCGAAGCTTCGACGCCGAGCTTGTCGACGATGATCTCCTTAACCTTTTTTACGATTTCCTCGTACTGCATAATCAATAAAATTTAGTTTATGGTTTAAAAATACACTTCGTTGCAATGTTCGGCAAAGTAACGAATAATTTTCCAAATCTCCAAATCTCCAGACTTCCGGAACTTTTGCCGATTGCCGGTCAATCCCTACGAAACCTGCTCTTTGCAATCATCGTGCCGCTTGCTCAGGTTGATCCAAATCCTCAGGCCGTTGAGGGAATTCAGCAGATAGAACGCATACTTGACAACGTAAATCGCTGAGTATTGGTCAGATGTCTTGTGCAGCGCCACGCTCCACATTATGACGGAAGCGATGTTGACCAGGATCCAGAATATCCACTGCTCCATATATGCGGTGGAAAGAAGGTATTGTCCGAGGATATTGCAGACCATGCTTATGGCATCCATCAGCACCGCTACGCGGAGGAACTGCCCCGCAGCCTCCTTGTCGACGGAACATAGAATGAAATAAACCGCGACCGTACCCAAAAGGAAAAGGGAAGAGAAAAGTATCCATTGCTTTCCGTCCAGCCTCCTGGCGTTCACCTGCTTGTGGGCCTTCGCTCCGCGTTTCTTCCACTGGGCGAAACCAATGAACTGCATAGGCACGAAATACAGGCCGTTGATGATGGCATTGCCCAGGCCGGCCCCTCCCCTGCGCCAGGTGACGAAACACATCACAGCATAGATCGCTACGTCCAGCAAGCCGAAAAGGAAGGTAAGTATCTTGCCGTTGGCGGAGCATACCACGCTGAGAATGCCCATCAGCGAGCCGAAGGCGGCGATGAGCAGCCCGATGCGTCCTGCTTCAGATGCATTGAACTTCAGGATCGTGGTCAGCACGATCGCCACAGTCATCCCTATAAGGATGAAAGCGTTGAACCATTTGTTGAATTTCTCTTCCATCTTCATTCACTGGTTAGGGCGGCGCGGATGCGGGCGGCCATCGCGGGCCCGACCAGCTTCGCGAGGTCGGCCTGCGGCGCCGCCGCTATGCGCGCCACGCTCCCGAAATGCATCAGCAGCCTCTGCTCCGTCTTCTCGCCTATGCCGGGTATATCGCGCAGGGCGGAATGCACCTGGGCCTTGCTGCGCAGGTCCCGGTGGAAAGTGATGCCGAAGCGGTGCGCTTCGTCTCGTATATGGGTTATTACTCTGAATGCCTGGGAGTTACGGTCAAGAAAAAGAGGATACGGGTCACCGATCCGTATCACTTCCTCCATACGTTCCGCCAGTCCGACCACGGTCAGGCGGTCCTGGATCCCGAGTTCGCACAGAGCTTGCCAGGCAAAGTTCAGTTGCCCCTTGCCTCCGTCGATTACGACCAATTGCGGAAGGTCGTCCGGGTTCTCGGCGAGCATCCTGGAATAACGCCTGTTCACGACTTCCTTCATCGAGGCATAGTCGTTGGCCCCGACGACGGTCTTGATCTTGAACTTGCGATAGTCTTTCTTGGAAGGCACTCCGTTGCGGAACACGACACAGGCCGCCACCGGGTTGGTTCCCTGTATGTTGGAATTGTCGAAGCACTCCATGTGCACGGGGGCCTCCTTCATTCCAAGGGCCTTGCGTATCTCTTCCACGACCGCCGCACGGAAAGCGTCCGGATCGGTATGCTCGCGCTGTTTCAGCTGGTTGAACTGATACTCCTTCGCATTCTTCTGGCTCAGCGTCAGAAGGGCAAGTTTGTCACCCTTGACGGGTATCCTGAATGTGACGCCCGGTATCTCCACGTCCGGAAGGAAGGGGACGACGATCTCCCTGGACAGTTCGCCGAACTTCGACTCAATCTCGGCTATGAACGTGCTCAGCACCGATGCCTGCTCCTCCTCGATATTCATCCTGAACCCGAGGTTGAGCGACTGCACCACGGAGCCTGAACGTATGCGAAGGAAATTGCCGAAAGCCTCGTTGCCTTCGAAAACAAGCGAAAAGACATCCGCGTCGGTATCGCGTGCGGCGGATATGATCGAGTGGGAATAGTGCTTCTCCAGGGCGGCTATCCTGTCCTTGAACTCTTGGGCCGTCTCGAAATCAAGGGCTTCGGCGGCCTGCGACATCCGCTCGCGGTAGCGGCGCATGATGTCGCCCACGCCGCCTTTCAGCAACGATGTGACCTCCTCGATCCAGCCGCCGTACTCTTCGGTCGAGACGGCACCGATGCAGCATCCCCGGCATTTGCCGATGTGGAAATCCAGGCAAGGCCGCACCTTCTTGCGAAGGATGGAATCGGAATCTATCTTGTGCTTGCAGGAGCGCAGCGGATAGTTGGCATAGAAAAGGTCCAGAAGGTTGTGGGCGTAGGTGGCGGAACTGTACGGACCGAAATAGCGTGAGCCGTTCTGCACGAGGCGCCGCGTCAGGAAGACCCTGGGATACGGCTCCGAAGTCACGCATATCCAGGGATAGGTCTTGGAGTCCTTGAGCAGGATGTTGTATTTGGGCTTGTACTGCTTGATGAGATTGTTCTCGAGCAGCAGCGCGTCGGCCTCCGAGTCGACGACGGAATACTGTACGTCGGCGATCTTCGAAACCAGCACGCGGGTCTTGGTATTCAGCCGCTCGGGCGGCACGAAATACTGGTGGACCCGCTTGAACAGGTCCTTTGCCTTGCCCACATATATCACATTCCCCTCGGAGTCATAGTATCTGTAGACTCCGGGGGAATGCGGTAAAAGGTCTATTTTATCCTTGACGTCCACTACCGGGCGATGGCCGCGACGGCTTCTTCAAGGGCCTTGCCGCGGAGATCGCGCTTGACGATCGTTCCGTCGGGACCGAAGAGGATCACGTGCGGGATGCCCTCGATGCCGTAGAGGGATGCGGGCTCCTGGTGACCGTTGTTGATCTGGTTCCAGGTGATGCCGTAAACGGCGGCGGTGTCGATGGTGTTCTTCCAGTTCATGCCGCGGCTCTCCTCCCAGACAGCGACGCTGAGGATGTCGAACTTGTCACCATGGTACTTGTTGTAGACGTTGACGATGTTCGGAAGTTCATCCTTGCAGGGAGGGCACCAGGGGGACCAGAAGTCCACGAGGATGTACTTGCCCTTGCCGACATAGTCGGAGAGGCTGCGCTTCTCGGTATTGAGGGTTCCGTCCGGGTTCTCGCCGAGGACGTGGTCCACGGTGAAATCGACGAAAGGCTTGCCCACCTGGGTAAGAAGCTTGGCGTCGAGGCTCTCGGCGATCATCTTTACGAAAGGCTCTTCCTTGAAAGCGTCGGAGAGACGGTCGATGGCGTCCTTGAGGTCTTCGGCGTCAGCATAGTAATAGCACTGCTGAAGGGCCTCGAGTGCAACTGTGTCGTTGGGGTATTTCTTGATCGTGGCCAGGCTGAGGTCGACGAGTTTCTTGATGGTCTCATCCTCGATGGCGTCGGGATCTTCGGCTGCCTCGTATTCGTCCATGATCTTCTGCATCTCCGCCTCATAGGCGGCCATCTTCTCGGCGTTGGTCTTGGGGCCGTTGTTGCAGGAAACGGCGGCAATCATGATTGCGACCGCTAAAAGAATCTTCTTCATTGTCTATCCTAGTTTAAAAATCGTGCAAATTTACTAATTATTTTCTTCTACATCAGCAAGTTCGATATGAAAATTATGATTATCGCCGCCGGGGCGACATAACGGATGAAGAAATACACCACGTCGAAGACCTTGCCGTTGCGACGCAGCGTCCCCCCATTGGTGAACTCGTCGCGGACGTCGGCTTTCTTCATCTTCCAGCCGACGAAGAACACGAAGAGCAGGCTTCCGAAGGTCATCAGGAAGTCTGACGTCAGGTGGTCGCAGGCATCGAATATCGTCATTCCGAACACGTGCAGGTCCTTGAGGGGGCCGAACGAGAGCGAGCACAGCACACCCAGGGCCCAGCATCCCGTGAAGAGCAGGAGCGTAGCCCGGGCGCGGGACATCTTCTTCTGGTCGACCAGATAGGCGACGCCGACTTCGAGCATTGAAATGGAGGACGTCAGCGCCGCGAAGAGTATGGTCAGGAAGAAAAGGATGGAAACTATGTCGCAAAGCCACGGCACATCCGCTCCCATCGTGGAGAAGATGAACGGAAGGGTCTCGAAGATGAGCCCCGGGCCGGCGCCCGGTTCGATGCCAGCGGCAAAGACCGCCGGCATGATGGCGAAGCCGGCTATGATGGCGAACAGCAGGTCGAAAAGCGCCGTGAAAAAGCCGGTCGCCAACAGGTCCTCGTCAGACTTGAGGTAAGACGCATAAGTAAGTATGCATCCGACTCCCAGGGAGAGCGAGAAGAACGCCTGTCCCATTGCGGAAAGCAGGGCGGAGCCGGTCAGTTTCGAGAAATCGGGATGTATAAGATAGTCAATGCCCGCCGAAGCACCCGGAAGGTTCACCGAATACAGCATTATCAGGACTATCAGCACGAACAGGACAGGCGTGGTAAGTTTCGTGAAACGCTCGATGCCGCCGCGTACTCCGAATACGATGACGAAGGCGTTGATCAGCAGGAAGACCGTATGGAAGATGATAGGCCCCCAGGCGGAGGAGATGAAACTTCCGAAAACGGCGGAATGCTCCGCCCGGCCAACGGACGGGTCGGAGAACGAAAGCGTAAGTGACTTCAGAAAATACTCTATTGACCAGCCGCCCACGACGCTGTAGTACGACAGGATGATCAGCGGGGTGAAGACCGTCAGGAATCCCAGCCACTTCCAGCGGCTGCCTGGAGCAAGTTTCTCCATCGCCCCGAACGTGCTCAGGTGCGTACGCTTGCCGATTATCGACTCGGCAATGAAGATGGGGATGCAGAGGAAAACGGCCGAGAAAAGATATACGAGGATGAAAGCCGCACCTCCGTTCTGCCCGACCATGTACGGGAAACGCCAGATGTTGCCGAGGCCTATGGCCGAACCGGCCATGGCCATTATAGCCGTGAAACGGCTGTTGAAACTGCCCCTGTCCCTGGCCATGCGTCAAAGGATGAAATTGGTGAAGAATATGAGCAGCACCGCGATGGGCGCAACCCACTTGATGAGGAAATACACGGCGTTGAAAAGGGGCGTGTTGCGTCTCTTCGTGCCTCCGTTGGTGAATTCGTCACGGACGTCGGACTTCTTCATCACGAAGCCGACAAACACGACCGAAAGGAAGGCCATGATCAGCAGCAGGATGTTGGAGCAGGTCCAGTCGAAGATGTCGAAGATGTTCATTCCGCCGACGACAAGTCCCTTGAGCGGGCCGAAAGACAGCGAGCAAAGCGTGCCTGCAGCGCCGCAGACCAAAAACATGACGCCCACGGCACGACCGCGCTTCAAGTTGAATTTCTCTATCAGGAACGCTGTTCCCACCTCGATGAGCGATATCAGCGAGGTCATTGCCGCCACGATGACGGTGAAGAAGAACAGCACCGCAGCGATCGTACTCAGTACGGGAGCCTCCGCACCCATCTTGCAGAAAATGTACGGGATGCTCTGGAAGATGAGGCCGGGGCCGGCGCCCGGCTCGATGCCTGCGGCGAAGACCGCCGGCATGATGGCCAGGCCGGCCAGCATCGCGAAGAGGAGGTCGGACACTGCCGTCCCCGCGCTCGAGACAAGTATGTTCTCATCCCTGCGGACATAGGATCCGTAGGTGATGATGATACCCATTCCCAGGGAAAGGGAATAGAAACTCTGGCCCAGGGCATATGCGAAAGTCCTGGGGGTAAACTCGCTGAAATCAGGCTTGAAAAGGTACTTCACACCGTCCGATGAGCCGGGGAGGCTCAGCGAATACACCGCAATCACTACTATCAGGACGAAGAGGACCGGCAGGATGAATTTGCTGAACTTCTCGATGCCGGCTTTCACGCCGAGCACCACGACCACGGCAGAAACGGCGAAGAATGCCAGGTGCATAAGCACGGGAGCCCAGGTGGTGGACACGAAGCCGGAAAAAAGCCCGCTGGCCCCCTCCGGGGCCGTATTGAGGAACTCCAGCGAGCAGGCCTTGAAGAAATACTCCAGGGACCAGCCCCCGATGACGCTGTAGTAGGATGCGATGAGCGTTGGAATGATGATGGGAAGCACGCTGACATACCTCCAGAAAGGTTTTCCGGGGGCGAGCCTTACGAAAGCGTCGCGGGCGTTGGAGTGGCTGCGACGTCCTATGATGACTTCCGCTATGAAGATAGGCAGCGAGAAGAGGATCGTCGCAACGATGTAGATCAGCACGAACACCGCCCCGCCATGCTCCCCGACCATGTAAGGGAAGCGCCAGATGTTGCCCAGACCTATGGCCGACCCGGCCATGGCGAATATGACGGCAGTCCGGCTGCCGAAGCCTTCTCTCTTCTTTTCCATTGACTACTACTAACTAACCTTATTCCTGAAAGGGGATGCCTATTCGGGGCGTCTCCTGTACACTACGAACTCGTAGGAGAATCCCGTGGCTTCGTCCACATGCGTCTCCGAGACGGATTCTTTCTCCCAGAACTCCCCGTCGATGACGGGGAAGAAAGCGTCAGCCTCGGGGATGGTCGTATGCACGTGCGTGATGTAAAGCCTGTCCATGTCCATCAGGGCAGCGCGGTATACGGACGCACCTCCCATGATGAAGCACTTCTCTGCCCCTTCGGCGGCGGCGTACGCCTCCTCGAAGGAATTGACGCATACGACATCGTCCGGGATCGGGTCCCATCCGAGGTTGAGGACGATGTTCTTCCGTCCCTTGAGGGGGCGGAAGGGCAGGGAGAAGTAGGTCGTCCGGCCCATTATCACGGGAAAACCCCGCGTCTTCTCCTTGAAATACTTCAGGTCCTCGGGCAGGTGCCAGGGCAGCCCGCCCTTTACGCCGATGGCCCAGTCGTCGGCCACGGCCACTATAAGGCATTTCTCCATAATCAAACTGCTACCGGAGCCTTGATCGCCGGCCAGGGATCGTAGCCCTCCAGCGTGAAGTCTCCGTAATCAAAGTCAAATATACTCTTTACCTCCGGGTTGATGACCATCCTGGGCAGCGGACGCGGCTCGCGGGAGAGCTGCAGGTCCACCTGCTCGAAGTGGTTGAGGTAGATGTGGGTATCGCCAGTAGTGTGGACGAACTCCCCCGGCTGCAGGCCGCAGACCTGTGCGATCATCATGGTCAGGAGGGCATAGGAGGCGATGTTGAAAGGCACTCCGAGGAAGGTGTCGGCGCTGCGCTGGTACAACTGGCAGGAGAGCCGGCCGTCGGCCACGTAGAACTGGAAAAGGCAGTGGCAGGGGGGCAGGGCCATCCTGTCCACTTCCGCGGGATTCCACGCGCTGACGATCATGCGCCTGGAGTCAGGGTTGCGGCGGATGGTGTCGATGACCTGCGAAAGTTGGTCGATAGCCTTCCCGTCAGGGGCTGGCCAACTGCGCCACTGGTGGCCGTAGACCGGCCCCAGGTCGCCGTTTTCGTCCGCCCATTCGTCCCAGATGGAGACTCCATGGTCCTTGAGGTACTTTATGTTGGTGTCGCCGGCTATGAACCAGAGCAGTTCGTAGATGATGGACTTGAGATGCACTTTCTTGGTGGTGAGGAGGGGGAAACCCTCGCTGAGGTCGAAGCGCATCTGATATCCGAACACGCTCTGCGTGCCCACTCCGGTGCGGTCCTTCTTGATCACACCATTCTCGCGGATGTGCCGCAACAGGTCGAGATACTGTTTCATCAGACGGTCCTGAAAGCAAAGATGATGGCCTCTTCATACACCTCTCCCGGCCTGAGCACCGTGCTGGGATATTCGGGCTTGTTGGGCGAATCCGGGAAGTGCTGGCACTCGAGGGCGATGCCGTCATAGTCGTTGTAGACGTGGCCGTGCTTGCCGACGGGGCAGCCTGAAAGCCAGTTGCCGGTATAGATCTGGATGCCGGGCTGGGTGGTGAAGATCTCCACGAGGCGCCCGCTCTTCTCGGACCAGAGCTTGGCGGCAGCCTGAAGCTGGCCGGGCTCCGCACCGTCGATCACCCAGCAGTGGTCGTAGCCCTTGCCTATCTTGAGGGGCTCGAAATCGGCCTTTATGTCGCGTCCCACCGGCTTGGGGTTGATGAAATCCATGGGGGTTCCGGCAACGGGTTCGCTGTCGCCCAGAGGGATCTGAGTGGGGTCGGTAGGAAGGTACTCGGAGCAGTTGAGCTTGAGCATGTGGTCGAGGATGGTGCCGCTGCCCTCACCGTCCATGTTGAAGTAGACGTGGTTGGTGAGATTCACGACGGTCGGGGCATCACACTCGGCAGTGAAAGTGAGCTTGAGCTCGTTGTCCTCGCTCCACTCGTAGTGGGCGACTGCCTTGAGGTTGCCGGGATAGCCCTGCTCGCCGTCCTCGGAGAAATACATGAACTCTACGGCATCTCCTTCGATGCGGCTGTCCCAGATCCTGTTGGCGAAGCCTTCGGGACCCCCGTGCAGGGAGTTGGGGCCGTTGTTTATCGGAAGGTTGTACTCCACTCCGTCAAGGGTGAACTTGCCGAGGGCGATGCGGTTGGCGAAGCGGCCGGGGCATTTGCCCAGGCACGGGCCGTCCTTGATGTAAGACTCGGCCTTGTCATAGCCGAGGGCCACGTCGCCGAGTTTGCCTTCCCGGTCGGGGACATTGATGGAGACGATGCCTGCGCCGACCTCGGAGAGTACGACGCTCGCGCCCTTGGAGTTGGTAAGGGTGTAGAATCTGCCGTTTTTCTTGATATCCATGTTCTTTTCGTTTAAATCAGACGCATTTGCGTGCGAATGTCAAATTTAAACAAAAAAAACGTTAATCCCTACTGATGGAACTTAAAAAGGAGAAAACGCGGTCCTCGGGAGCGTCTTTCATTATCACGCGTTTATCCTTGTCGAGGATGTAGAGCGAAGGGATGCCGCGCACGTTGTAGAGGATGTCCTGGCGTATGGTATAGGTCGGATCGTAGCCGTTGAACCATTCCTTTGGATAAACGGACTGGTACTCCCTCCACGCCTTGAGGTCCTCGTCGATATAGATGTTCACCACTGCCAGCCGCCCGGAGGAAATCATTCCGGGAAGCGCAGGCATCGAGCCTAGGGTGTTGATGATCTCCTTGCAGGCTTCGCAGCCGGGATTGGAGAAGAAGAGCAGCGTGAAGTCGGCGCGTACGTCGTAGAGACGGCGCGTACGGCCGGCGGCGTCCGTGAAACGGAAGTCGGCGGCGGGCGTCCCGACGGTGTTCAGCGCGCACAGGCGCGCCTCGAACGCCCTGGCGGGCGCCAGCGCCGGGTCGGTGAGCGGAGACTCCGCGAGCCGCGCCACGAACGGCTGGTACAGGTCCTCGTTGCGGAACGGGGAGTTGGGGTCGTACAGATAATGCTCGGCCATCTCGGAGAAGAACGCGAACACATTGGACAGGGTGTCCTTCATCTGGCAGGCTTCGACCCGGCTGAAGAAGGAGTCGACGCTCCTGCGCCCGGCCTCGATGTCCTGCATTCCGACTATGGCAAGCCAGGTGGAGAAACGCTCCTCCAGGTCGTCCCGGGAGACACCGCAGACTGTAGAGGAGTCGCAGAGAAAGCCTTCAGTCCCGGCCAGGAACCTGTCCCAGAAATGCTCTGCGGCATAGGCCTGCCGCGATTCGTTGTCGGTGTACATGCCGGGAATCTGTACCGCGGGGAAGTCGCGCACGGCGGCTTCGGAGCCGGCGGCACGGCCGACACGCTGGCCGCAGGCAGCGGCCAGCAGTGCGGCGATAGCCAGCACGATCAGCCTATTTGCCATTCTTTTCCTCCAGAAGGGCCTGCGAAATGTTGATGATGAAGTCGCCGATCTGCTCGAGTTCGTTGACCACGTCCATATAGAAGACGCCGACCTGGTACTTGTAGTCGTCGTGTTCGATGTTGGTGATCAGTTCCTCACGCAGGCTGTTGCGATAGGTGTTGATGTTGTATTCGGCGTCGGAGGCGTTCGAGATGTCCGAAATGTTCTGGTAGCCGACGTTGAGATTCTCCAGCATGGCCTTGTACGCCTCTTCGACGTAGTCCATCAGGCGGTTGAGTTTCCAGAGCATCTCGTCGTCGAAACTCTTGCCGTGGACATGGACGCGGCGCAGCATGCGGCCGATGGCCTCGCCGGAGTCGCCGAGGCTCTCCATCTCGCCTATGATCTTGTAGATGCTCTTGACACGAATCGTCGAGGAATCGCTCAGTTCGCCCTTGGAAACTTCGGCGAGGTATTGCGCAATCTCGTACTCGATGTTGTCGGTGATGGCCTCGTACTTTACGAGCTTGTCGTTTATCGCCTCGAACTTCTCCGGATCCTTCTCGTTCACGGCCTGGCGTATGTAGCCGAAGCCCTTGTAACAGATCTCTCCGAAATGCACGACCTCGGACTTGGCCTCATTGAGCGAAAGCTCGGAGGTGCTGAGGAGGCCGCGATTGATGTACTTGAGGCGGAAGACCTCTTCCTCGCCCTTCGGAGAAGGCACCATCCACTTCACGATCCTCTCGATGACCGGGACGAACCAGATGAGGATCAAGGTGTTGATGACGTTGAACAGGGAGTGGAGCGTGGCGACGCTGTAAGGCAGGGATGCGACCAGGGCCTGCCTGGTCTGCACGTCGGCCAAACTGAAATCCGTCGTTGCGGGGTTCGGGAAGCCGAACAGTTCCACAACGGAGCCGACCAGCCTTAGGAAAGGATGGAATATGCAGAAGACCCAGCAGACTCCGAACACGTTGAAGAGCATATGGGCACGTGCCGTCCTCTTAGCCGAAACGTTCGCGACCGAAGCCGCGATGTTGGAAGTGATGGTCGTACCGATGTTCTCGCCGAGAACCATCGCGGCAGCCATCTCGAAGGGGATGTAGCCGTTGGCGACGAGCACCATGGTGATGGCCATGGTGGCCGCGGAAGACTGCAGCATCAGGGTCATGAGTGCACCCGTCACCATGAAGATGAGGATGGAGCCGATGCCGTATCCGGTCAGGTGGGACAGGAATATGCGGACGGGGTCGTTGTCCAGGAGCAGTGTCGAGGTCTCGCGCAGGGTGCTGAGGCCGAGGAACAAGAAGGCGAAACCCATTACGAACTCGCCGAAACTCTTGTTCTGTTTCTTCTTGGAGGCTATCAGCAGGTATCCCAGGAACATGAGCGGCACGGCGATGGCGCCCAGACTGAATGACCCACCCCCGAACGAGAGGGCGAAGATCCATGCAGTGACGGTGGTACCGATGTTGGCACCCATGATGACACCGATGGCGTTGGCAAGGGATAGGAGACCTGCGTTTACGAAACTCACCAGCATGAGCGTGGTGGCGGTCGAAGACTGGACCAGGGCGGTGACAATGACACCGGTAAGAACGCGTTTTAAGGTTGTGGATGTCATCGTGGCCATGAACGACCTCAACTTGTCGCCGGCCATTTTCTGAAGTCCGCCGCTCATGAGGGACATTCCGTAGAGGAACATGCCCAGGGAGCCAAGCATCGTGCAGACTTGAAGAACTGTACTCATTTGATTAATATAACTCTTGTCCGGTGCGAATTTACGTTTTTTTATTAGATTTGCCAAGAAGATGAAAGGGCGGTTCTGCATATTGCTGATGATGCTGGTGTGCTTCAACGCCAGTGCACAGTTCTATTCCTCCGGGGACGATCCGGGCGGAATACGCTGGCGCAGCATCTCCTCGGACAATTACAGGATCATCTATCCGGCAGGAAGCGATTCGCTGGCCCTCCGGTTCGGCATCGAACTCGAGAGATGGCGTCTCCCGCTGGGCTCCAGCATCGGTTACGCCCCCAACGGCATGTACCGCAGGCCCATGCCGGTAATCCTGCACGGCTTCACGGCACAGGCCAACGGCTCCGTTACCTGGGCCCCGCGCAGGATGGACCTGTTCACCTGTCCCGATGCGAGCAGTCCCGAGCCTTTGGACTGGATCACGGAACTGGCCGTCCACGAGTCGCGCCACGTCTCGCAGATGCAATTCGCACGTGGCAGAGGATTCGGGTTGTTCAATGCCGTTGTCGGAGAGCTTTTCACCGGCGCAGCGGCCGCGCTTTATCCTGGCCCGGCGCTGCTGGAGGGCGACGCCGTCGTGGCGGAAACCGCCCTTACACGCGCCGGGCGCGGCCGCTCGGCGGACTTCCTGGAGCATTACCGCGTCAGTTTCGCCGAAGGGGATTTCCGCGACTGGTACCGCTGGCGCTGGCGTTCGCAGAAGACCTTCGTTCCGGACCATTACCGCGCAGGATACATGCTGGTGGCCGGTATGCGATACGTGTACGATGACCCACTGTTCTCGGCCCGATACTATGAAAACGTCCTCTCCCCCGTGCTTCCCCTGCCTTTCTTCAACCTCCAGAAAACGGTGAAGCAGGCTTCGGGCAAGAACCTTAAGGAGACCTGGCAGGAGATTGCTGCGGCGCAGCAGGCCCTGTGGGCCGCGGACGAAGCGGCGAGGGGTCCCTTCGGGACGGCCAGGACGCTTACGCCCCCGGCCCGCCGCTACACCTCGTTCCAGAGTCCGGAAGCGGCCGGCAATGACATTTTCGCCATACAGGAGGGGCTTACCTTCACGCCGCGGCTGGTCCGCATCCTTCCGGACGGAAGTACGGATTCCGTACGGCCCTTCCCGTCCGGAACGGAACAGATCCGCTATTCGGAGGCAACCGGACGGCTTTTTTGGAGCGAGACCGTCCCGGACCCGCGCTGGACGCTCAAGTCCGAATCCCGGATTTTCTACCTTGGAACGGACGGGCGGAGCGCGCGCATGCTGACAAGGGAAGGGAACCTTTTCAATCCTTCACCCGCACCGGACGGACCGTCCGTATCCGTGACGGAGTACCCTCTCCACGGCGGTTCTGCCGTACGGGTCATCGACGGCCGTGACGGCAGCACGCTTCGAAGATACCCCGCACCAGATGGCCTGCAGGTCGTGGAAACCGCCTGGACGGACGGCAGGCTCATAGCCAGCGCCATCTCCGATTACGGATTCGGACTATATGACGTAACTGACGGATTCCGCGTCCTGCTGCCACCGGAGCCAATCAAAATCAAGCAGCTGCGTTCGCACGGCAGCGAAATCCTGTTCGTGTCGGACCTCAACGGGGTAAATGAACTCTACAGATTCAACATCAATGAGGGTACAGCCCGGCTTACCAACCATCGTTTCGGGGCATCGGACTTCCTGCCGGACGCCTCCGGAGACAGCCTGACCTTCGCCGCCCTTACGCCCGCCGGCAGGCTCCTGTTCCGGGAGGCCGTATCCGGCCCGGTCGCAACCGGCCGGCCCGCCCCGCGGCCCGTCGCCGACCGCCTGTCGGAACAGGAGGCTGCCCTCGACGCCGCGCCGGCAGCGTCTCCTGCCCGGTTCTCCCCGGCAAAGCCTTACCGCAAACTCCCCCACCTCCTGCACCTGCATTCCTGGGCGCCCATGTACGTCGATTACGACGCCGTAGCCAACTCCAGTTTCGAGACCATTGCCTCCTCCGCCGGACCGGGAGCCACGGCATTTCTCCAGAACGACCTCGGCACGGCATCCGCCATCGTAGGGTATTCTGCATCCAGGACCAAAACGGACGAGGGGCCGCAATGGTTCCATTCCTTCCACGGGCGGTTCACGTACCGTGGCCTTTATCCCGTGATCGAACTCGGCGTCGACGCAGGTACGCGCTACGCACGGCAATATCGGTACAACACTCTCATACAGACGGCTTCCAGGATTTCCACCCTGGAAGGAAAACCGACAGGCACCCCGTATTACAGGACTACCGCAAGGATGTATGTCCCGCTCGATTTTTCCCGCTCCGGCTGGTTCCGCGGCATCGTCCCGCGCATCGATGTCCAGTTCGCAAACGACATGGTGAACACTACCGATGTCTTCCAGAAGCTGGTCCGGGTAATCGGGGACAAGCCGGGAGCCTACCGCGTCATTGCGGGAGCCGACGCCGGACGGAACGTCCCGCTGTCGCGCGTCACTGCGAGCCTGCGGGGTTACACGATGCTCGGCACGGCACGGTCTGCCATATACCCCCGCTGGGGCATTGGCACCGAGGCCGGCCTCAGCGTCAGGCCCGGCCTCACCGCCGTTTTCGCCCCCTCGGCGTTCGCGTACCTGTACGGCTACCTCCCCGGAGTGGTCGACACCCACGGAATACGCCTCTCTGTCATGCACCAGGCGCGCCTGGACGGCCGTTTCCCCGACAACTACCTGACAATGATTCCCAGGGGAATGACCTCCGTATCCGAGCTTTCCTCCTATATCCAGTCCCGTTTCGGCCGTCAGACGCGCCTGAGCGCGGATTACGCCATGCCACTGCTCCCGCTGGACTGGTCAGGCCTCGGCCCGGTCGCATTCGTACGCAACTTCGAACTGACACTTCACGCCGACGGCGTCATCCTCAGCGACGGCGGAGTGGTTCCTACGGCCAGCGGTACGGCATACACCGTCAGGCTTCCGGAGGGCGACGGCGCGTCGACGGCGTCCCGGACGGAGTGGCTCTACAGCGCTGGGGCAGACATCTCCGTAAGGCTCGGAAACCTTCTTTGGATTCCCTACGACACCCGTATAGGCATCTCATACAATTACAACGGAGGAACGATCCTGGACGAAATAAAAGGGCGGGACATTTCCGTTCCCGCCCATCACTTGGGTTTGATCTTTTCTGTCAACCTTCCCTAAAGCCGGATCAGGCGTTCCAGGGAGCCGCAGCCTTGTCGATGAGATTGTAGAAGTGTGCCTTCAGTTCGGACCAGCGATAGTAAGGCCCGGAAACGGGCTCGACGCCGGGGATGGGAATCTCCTTCTCGTTATAGAGGACCTTCGTCAGGACCTCGCCTTTCCTGTTGCGGTAGAAAATGAACTGGCAGTTGGTCGCCATCGGGATCTGGAAGAAAGCGTACCAGCCGTTGTTGTGGGCCTCGCGGTAAGGGAAGACGCGGTTCTGGGGGTCGTCCACGCCCATGAGGGCGAACAGCGGAAGCACGGAAGTGTCGTGGCCGAAACGAAGGTCGACGGCGCGGTGGCTGTCGGGCTGGATCGCGGCATCGGCCTTCTCGATGAAGTCCTTGAGCAGGGGGATGATGGCATAGCGGATGACATCACCGTTCTCTACGGAGCCGGCCCACATCCTATACAGGGAGTCGTTGCCGCCTGCCCAGAAATAAACGAGTTCCTCGGGGGTAAAGTATTTCCTGTAGATATCCACACCGAGGAAGTCGATGACCTGGCAGAGGCCGCCGGTAGTATAGATGGCGCGTACGAAAGGCTCGGGGTTGCCAAGTTCCTTCAGCGCAGCGTCATAATCCTTGAACAGGGGGGTCAGGAAGCGCTTGAAGTCGTAGCCGGGAGTGCCGGTAGCGGGAGTATAGCCCTGCGGCGCGGCGGAAGCCGAGCCGGAAGCCGACCTCAGTCTGGCTAGCGCCTCTGCCGACATAGTCTGGCGCGGGGCCGGGACCTCTCCCGGGCGGGGGATATTGAGGCTGGGGTTGATGTAAGCCATGAACTTATCCGCGCTGGTGAAAGTGAATTCATGCTTGGGGCACTTCTCGGTGAGGCTGTTGGTAAAGTTGCACATGCTGACTATGCAACGGAAACTCGTGCTTGAAAAACTGTTGATCTCCATACGGTCCTTATTCTTGAAGACCTTGGGGAAGCGCTCGTACATCCTGGCAGCAAGCATCTTGTGCTCGCGTGCCCCGCGCGGCGTGAGGGAACCTTCCATTCCCTTGTGGGCCTCGACGACGGCATTGACATCGGCATAAAGTGCCTTTCCGGAGTCGGTCAGGAGACCGAGCGAGTCGAGGTGTGCAAATCCTTCAAGCGCTGCGCGTCCAAACGTGGAGTTCTGCTCGTAGCGGGACCCGTGGCGGCCGTAGTGCGAAATGTAGAACGGCTTGAACCCCTTGGGGGCCTTGGTGTCCTGGATGGGGTTGAACTCGTACGAATGCATGTTGTTGGCCGCACGGTCGGGATTCTCTGCAAAGAGACGTACAGCGTCTTCCTGGGCGCCAAGGCTGAGGCAAAGCGCCAGGAACAGGGAAGAAAGAAGGAGTTTTTTCATTTCATATATGTTTTGTGGATTATCTGAAGTACCTGCTGACGAATGCGGCGTCGACCTTTGCGAAACCGGAAGCCGCTGCAGCCATTGCCGGGTTGCGGTTCAGGATGCCCCGGCAATCCTCGTAGACATTGAAGCCGACCGCGGCCATTACCATCTGTCCGTCTAGGGGATAGGCCAAGGTTATCTCTCCGTCCGCTCCGTCGAGACGGAGGAACTTGAACGGTGCTGATGAGATCTCATCCGCACGCTCGTGCATGCTGCTGCGCAATTCCATCCGTACGACGTACTTGGTCATCTCCATGACCACGTCGTCCAGGCCGGCGTCGAAGACCTTGACCTTCTCGACCAGCGATCCGGCATCGTCCACGAAACGGGCGGTATAGCCCTTGAGTTCTTCCATGCCTCCGTAGGCCGCCCGGACGCGCTCCTCGAGTTCTTCCGAGCCGAAGGTCAGCCAGATCATAAGCTTCTCGTCGGGGTCGTGGTACAGGGTCTGCCTGCGCACGAGGTTGTGGGCGCCGCAATGCGCGCACTCCCAGACAAACGCCGAACCGTCAAGGACTTCCGCCTTGAGGGCGGGCTCCTCGCGGACATTGATGCTGTCGTGAACGGTTATCGTCTGGCGGGAACCGCAGCGGATGCATGAAACTTCTGTCTGAGAAATCATTGGACGTTTTTTGGCGCTATTGGGACAAATTTACAAAAAATAACCTATTTTTGTCAAACAGAGTATACAAACTAAAACCTGACATTATGAAAGAGAATTGGAAATCTGATGATTGGATGGCCTGTTGGATCGGCTTCATAATCATCCTCATCGGCGCGGTCGCCGTCTTGACCGGCTGGTTCGACTTCTCGGCACTCAAGTTCGGCACGTGGACTCTCGGAGAGAAAGCCGCTACGGCTTCAAGCCTCTGGAGCCAGTTCACCTGGGGCTTCCTCGGCAAGCTCGTCCTTACCGTCGCCGTGCTCCTGATACTGTTCGGCGGCGCCGTCAAGCTTCAGGGAGGGGACCTCAAGAAGTATATCCCGGCATTCCTGATGCTGTTCCTCCTGGCCGTAATCGTACGCCTGGTCAGCGCGGAGTTCACCCTCAACCGCTATCTCGAGTGGGCTTTCTGGGCACTGATCATCGGTCTCCTGGTCTCCAATACCGTCGGCGTTCCCGAGTGGCTCAAACCCGCCGTCAGGACCGAGTTCTACATCAAGGTCGGTCTGGTCGTGATGGGTTTCTCCGTGCTGTTCAGCAACATCGCCAAGTTCGGCCTCTACGGCCTCGGCATTGCATGGATCGTCACCCCCATCGTCATCATCTTCATGTGGTGGTTCGGCACCAAGGTCCTGAAACTCAAGAATAAACCGCTTGTCATGACCCTCGCCGCCGCGACCTCCGTCTGCGGAACTTCCGCAGCCATCGCCACCGGTGCGGCCGCCAAGTGCAAGAAGGACGACCTCTCCATCGCCATCTCCATCTCGATCATATTCACCATCCTCATGATGGTGTTCGAGCCCATGATCATCAAGGCCTGCGGCATGACGCAGCTGATGGGCGGCGCGCTTATCGGCGGCACGGTCGACTCGACCGGCGCCGTGGTGCTCGCCGGCAATGCCCTCGGCCCCGAGGCCGAGCAGGCCGCCGTGCTCGTCAAGAGCATCCAGAACATCCTCATCGGCTTCATCGCCTTCTTCGTCGCCATCTTCTTCGCCACCCGCGTCGAGAACAGCGGGGCCCAGAAGGTAGGTGCCGGCGAGATCTGGAAGCGCTTCCCGAAGTTCATCATCGGTTTCTTCGTGGCTTCCCTGCTGGCTTCCTTCCTGTTCCAGCCCGTCTTCGGCGGCGACCAGGTCAGCGCCATCAACAAGGTCCTCGACCAGTAC
>JAEEGL014619203.1_pt1 | contig 25480 bp, 27 predicted proteins | sample 9134231 | NCBI WGS metagenome assembly JAEEGL01 (sample SAMN16246548, study PRJNA631951) | gut metagenome | biome: gut microbiome; feature: rumen; material: fiber-attached | host: Bos | place: Iran: Karaj | collected 2018-10
AATTCTAAAGCATAGCCATTAGTGACCTTCTTATATTTTAGTCTAAGTTTTTTTATATTCTCCAATCCGGCATTATAAAGGTATAAGGTATCGCTAGTGAACTGGTTTTTCAATTCCAATGGAGTGCCATTTGCAATGATTTTTCCTTTATCTATAATCGTAATTCGATCGGCAGTCGCTGCTTCTTCCATATAATGAGTAGTCAGAAAAACAGTCATATTATCATCTTTTTGCATTTTATCAATCGACACCAAACAAGTTTCCTAGTCGCCGGATCTAGCCCAGTGGTTGGTTCATCTAGAACTAAAATGGACGGTAAATGGATGATTGCACGAGCTATATCCACTCGGTGACGTTGTCCACCAGATAGTTTTCCGACTGGACGATTGAGTATGCTCTTTAAATCTAATAAGTCGACTGCCCGTTTTGAGTTCACCTTAAAAACGTCACCAAATATGCCATAGATCGCCGCGCGAAATTTTAAATTTTGAAGAACTGAAAGCTTTCTGTCTAATACCGAATTCTGGAAAACTACGCCAATTTTGTGTCTGAATTGATTGGGGCTTTCGTAAATATTGACGCCATCAATTAAGACCTTGCCGCTAGTTTGTTTCGCTATACTACAAATCACCGAAATTGTAGTACTTTTCCCAGCGCCATTAACACCTAGAAATGCAAAACGCTCACCCTGTTTTACATTAAAGCGGATACCATTGACAGCTTTTAAATCACTATATTTTTTACAAGACAATCTACTTCTGTAATGTTAGATGTATTCATGCAACCCCTAACTAGTAAATCTAATTATATTATACAAAACATCAGGGTAAATAACAAAAATACCGCTATCGGCGGCTTTCAACAAGATGGTGCGGGTACAGGGAGTCGGACCCTGATCTCATCCTTGGGAAGGATACATAATAGCCGCTATACGATACCCGCAACTGCCCCCATTATACCATATCTCTATAAATATGGTATAATCATTTTATGCAAGAAATCAAGGAGCTGATCAAAAAAGTTATACACAATCTTTATCACCTTGATTTTGATCCCGAATTAACTCCTTCACCAGAAAATATCGATGCCGACTATTCCACTAATGCCCCCCTTAAACTCGCTAAAGACCTGCATAAGCCGCCAATGGAAATCGCAAAAGAAATTTTAGATAATCTAGCACAGGTGAGCGGTGTTGCTAGAGACACCGCTATTGCAGAGAGCGAAGCGAGTGTAGCTAAAGAAGCTACGACGGTGGAGCCAATTCGTTATGATGATGCAAATATTTCTAATCCAGGCTTCTTGAATTTTACTCTATCGGGGGATTATCTGGAGTCTCAAATTAGCGATTTATCAAGAAATTTCAATCAAAATATCTCATCCGGTGCATATTCTGGCAAAACAGTTATTTGTGAATTTAGTGATCCGAATCCATTTAAGGTCCTTCATGTTGGTCACCTTTACACAAGCATTGTGGGGGACGCTATTAGTCGCCTCTTTGAATACGCCGGCGCTAAAGTTATCCGAGCTAATTTTGGCGGCGACGTTGGCTTACATGTTGCTAAAACCATGTACGTCTTACAACATAAGCCCAACAATAATTTTACAATCGAAGATATCGCCAGATGTTACGTCGAAGGCACCGCCCTCTATGAAGACGACGAAAAAGCTCATCAGGAAATCACCGAGTTAAATAAAGAAATCTACCAAATCAATGCCACCGGAGAGCCCCAAAAAGCTTCATTAGGTAGTGCATCTGGTGACGAATCAATTGCGAGACAATCAAATTCTGTGGCGGCGAGTGACATTAGGTATTCTAAAGACTCGGTCCCTAGGCTCGTTGAATTATACTGGAAGGGCAGGGAATTGTCCTACGATTATTTTAAGAATTTCTACGCTCAAATCGGAGTCAAGTTTGATAAGTTCTATCCAGAGTCTACGGTTGCTAGCTTAGGCTTAGAAAAAGTTAAAACTGAGTTAGAAAAAGGTGTTTACGAATATTCTGATGGCGCAGTCATTTTTAATGGCGAAAAATTTGGCTTACATACTCGCGTATTCATTAATAAAGCAGGTGTCCCGACTTACGAAACCAAGGACGTCGGCCTCATTTTTGCCAAATGGCAAGATTACCATTTTGACAAATCTGTAGTTATTACTGGCAACGAACAATTAGATTATATGAAAGTAGTACTGAAGTCTATCGAGCAATACGCTCCAGAGTTGGTAGAAAAAACTACCCACCTCACTCATGGCCTCGTTAAATTACCGGGTAATGTTAAAATGTCCTCACGAAAAGGCAATTTTTTGAAAGCAGTTGACGTCTTAGAGATGGTTAAAACCGCGCTAAAGGATGAACATAATTCCAGTGACGACATCGTTGCGCTTGCTGCTACGAAATATGCCTTTCTAAAGTACAAAATGGGCGGTAACATCATTTTTGACCCGTATGAATCCGTCAAAATGACTGGTAATTCTGGCCCATATCTCCTATATTCCGCCGTTCGCGCCAAAAAAATTCTGGCTAAAGTAAGGATGAGCAAGCTACAGAACTTGCAGCAAATAGGTATTCATGACAATGGGAGCGAACAAGGAAACGAGCGTGTATATGTTTTAGACTCGTCTGAGCGCAACCTGATGAAAAAAATCTTAGAGTATAGGTCGGTATTACAGGAAGCTGTGTCCGAAATGGCCCCACATAAAGTTGCAAATTATCTTTATGAATTGGCTCAAGATTTCTCACGCTTTTACGAAAACTGTCCTGTTGCTGGTAGTAATAGGGAAGAAGAGCGCATTAGCTTGGTACGGATATATTTAGACACTATGTCTCATGGGCTTAATCTTTTGGGTATTACGATTCCGGAGGCGATGTAAATGATATCCGTTAAATCGTGCCAGCAGTATGAGCCGTTAAATATCTCGCAAGCTAGACCGATGTCAACCAAAGTTAAATTTTATCAGGAGAAAAAATAAAATCATGAAAAAGGCGAAACTACTCTGGGTAGATTTAGAAATGACAGGGCTCGATCCAAACAAGGATAAGATTTTAGAAATTGCCGCCATTGCTACCGACATGAAATTAAACGAGGTTGCTAGATATGAGACAATAGTCAAGGTTGACGAAGAACTTATGCAGTCTCGCATGGTCGGTGAATTTTGGGATAACAATAATGCCACACGCGACGCTCTCATTGCCCAGAATAAGGACGGCATGTCTATAAAAAAGGCAGAAAAAGAACTATTAGACTTCATTGACAAAAATTGCACAAAAGAGCTTTATCTTGCCGGTAACTCCATCCATCAAGATCGTAAATTTATTGAACACGAAATGCCAGAGTTGAACAAAAAATTACACTATCGTATGTTAGATGTTTCTGCTTGGAAAATCTATTTCGAAAATGCCCTGAATAAAAAATTTACTAAGCCCGAGAATCATCGAGCGCTAGACGATATCAATGGTAGTATAGAGGAGCTAAAATGGTACCTGACGTTTCTAAAATAAGTGGTATAGGTGAGTATGAAGTCAAAAAAGAATCTAGCCGCAGTATTTATCTCAAAAATTCAGTCGCGTTTTTAATTATCAATCATAACACCATCGAAGTTCGTTGTGATAGTAGGCTAAGTGATAAATTGAAGCAAGATTATGAATCGGTCATGGAATCGCGTTATTTTGGGCGTGGCGGTATCGAAATTGTCCTTGCCGGCCAACTTAAAACAGACGAGATCGAAGACCTCGTCCGTTTGAGTTATAATTTAACAGCCTAGTTATCAAGCTTCGGCTTTCGTCTCTTTTTTCGCTTTCTTTGCGTCGCGCCTGCGATTCAATCGGTTCATGGCCTTAATTACCATGAATATAACCCAGGCAATCACGAGAAACTGCACTACGTTCTGAATGAAATTCCCGTAGGCGATTACCGCTTCGTCTCCCGACCCGAAGAAATTTGGAACTCGGATAGCGAGCCCAGTAAAATCCACACCGCCAAGCAGTAGACCTACTATTGGCATTACAATGTCGTTCACTAGTGAATTAACGATTGCCGTAAATGCGCCACCTACTGCAACACCTACCGCCAAGTCAATCATCGAACCACGATTGATGAACTCGATAAACTCATCCTTTAGATTTTGTTTCTCTTTTAGTTTCTCAGCCTCTTGTGATTTAACCATAGAACTCCTTTTTAGTTATTTTGCTTCTGAAAAATTATTAAACTTATCATATAAATTTTCCAGACTATCGTAAGATTTATTTAGAATATTCTTTAAGTCGTCACTCTTTGTCGTGTCGTATAAGTTATCTTCTTGTAACTTTATCGTAGATATTTCATATGCCATCTTATAAGCGTAAACCCTGTCTAAGATCCCATTTATTTTACCTTTAAACAATTCTTCATTCAGAGCATCTTGTTCGGTCTTAGCTTGTTCTAAAACATTCTTATCGATATCTTTTATGGCTTTAAGTTTATATTTGTCAGTCACATATTCCATCAGCTCGCTCTTTGTGTTGGATAGAATACTGTATAGGGAGGCACTGCTAGAGCGCAAATCGGATGACTTCACACTCGACTGATATTCTGCAATCATATCGGAAGTATTTTCTAAATGAGCCAGTAGCTGGAAGGTTTTATTTTTTTCACCTTTATTCGAGTTGCCCAACGCGGCGCCGAGTATCGCAATCAAAACGAATGCCACGACCCCAATTGCCACCAGAATGAAAATCTTCAACCACAAACGCCCCTCTTGCTTTTTTGGGGGTTTAGACTGAATATCGGCGGAAATCTTATTTAAATATTCTTGACCATCCATAGCACCATTATATCATGTTTACCCTAATTTAAGTTTTATAAATCTGTTATAATAACCCTATGAACGACCTAAAGGAGGAAATCAAATCCCGCCTTAGTGTAGAGGATGTGGTTGGGCAATACGTAGAGTTAAAAAGAGCTGGCCGCAACCTTAAAGGCCGCTCTCCTTGGGGCGTCGACAAAACTCCGAGCTTTATGGTTTCACCAGAAAAGGGAATATGGCATGATTTTTCCGCTAATAAAGGTGGTGATATTTTTACCTTTATTATGGAGGTAGAGGGCATTTCGTTCAAAGAAGCCCTAAACAAACTTGCTGCTAGGGCTGGCGTTGATATCTCTAGATACCATGGTGGTGACGCAATGGTCGCAAAGAAAAAGGCTCGCGCCAGGGAGGCATTAGCTCTCGCCACGAAATATTATCAAGCTTGCCTCGTGCGCAGTAAGGAAGTTTGCGAGTACGTTTTTTATAACCGTAATCTTAATCGTAAAACTGTTGCAGAGTTCAAAATTGGCTATGCACCCGCTAGTGGCAAGGCATTAATTGGCGTTCTAAAAAAACGTGGTTTCACTGAAGCCGAACTTGACGCTGCTGGACTCTTAAATCGCTTTAAGGGTGATATGTTTCGTAATCGCATGACAGTACCATTTATTGATACGAATGGTGATGTCATTGGTTTCACTGCTCGCATTATTGGCAAAGGTGAACCAAAATATCTCAATACTCCGGAAACCATTCTATTCAACAAGTCTAAATACATTTTTGGCCTTTATCAGGCGAAAGAATCCATTCGGCGTGACGGATTCGTAGTAATCGTAGAAGGTAATATGGACGTAATTTCCTCTCATCAAGTAGGAGTTAAAGTTGCGGTTGCTACTTCTGGCACAGCGATGACCGAACAACATCTAAAAATTTTAAGTCATCTCACCAGCGATATTAGGCTCGCCTATGACGGTGATGAAGCTGGCGTTAAAGCGACAGAGCGCGCTATCATGTTGGCTGGCGATCTAGGTATTGCTCTTACTGTTATCTCTGATTATCATGGCGCCAAAGACCCGGATGAGCTTATCCAGAAAGACCCAGAACTTTGGCGAAAAGCTGTCGACCAAAGAATATCTGCTGTTGATTGGTTATTGAATAAATATGAAGAGAACATGGATCTTTCAACGCCACTAGACAAACGAGAATATTCTGATAAAGCCTTGAAGCTATTGAGTTTCGTAAAAGACGAGGTCGAAAAAGCAAGTTATGAAGAAGAAGTTGCACGTAAACTCGGTGTGGAGGTTAATGTATTACGTCAAAAGGGTGATAGACTGAATCAATCGTTATCTAGTCCCACGAAAAAGTTCTACAAACAACCTTCAACTACCATCAAAAACGACAATTTAAAAAAAATCGAAAACTCTCTGCTCGCTATTAAGATTTATGGTGGAGTTACTAAGATTAAAATCCCGTTAGAAGTCCCCGAAGATGAGACGAGACTTGCTGAGTTAGAATTGGTCTATAATTCTGAACACGAGTCAAACAATACTATTAATCTTGAAAAAGAGGCTGTCGAACTTCTCGCTCGCTACAATAGGGAACAAAATAGACAAAAAATCGCATCTCTAACTACACAATTAAATGCATTCGATGAAGAATCTGATGAATATTTAGCTCTCCTGAGGGAAATTCGAACGCTCCAGCGAAACATTCAAGCATAAACCCTCGCACGTGTTACGATACCTTGCATTTTGCGCTAATTTAGTCTATAATTAACGGCAATGAGCACAAAAAAAGATGATATTTTGAATGCGAAAGATTTACCTCTAGACATTGACGAACCAGAATCAGGCGACCTAGAAAACGAAGAAGAGCTTTCAGACGAAGAGCTTGCTATCACTGCTGAAAACGTAGATTCCTTTGCGGATGATTCTGTTAGACTATATCTTCGCGAAATCGGTAAAATTCCTCTCCTTACTCCAGAAGAGGAGGCTGAGCTTGCTCAACGCATTGTTAAAGGCGACAAAAAAGCCAAAGACAAAATGGTCGAGGCTAATATGCGTTTGGTTGTTTCTATCGCTAAGCGTTATGGTGGCCGCGGTCTTGATTTTTTGGACTTAATCCAGGAAGGGAACACAGGCCTTCTGCGTGCAGTAGATAAATTTGACCCAGACAAAGGGTTCAAATTTTCAACTTACGCCACTTGGTGGGTGCGCCAAGCAATTACTCGCGCCATCGCCGATCAGGCTAGAACCATTCGTATCCCTGTTCATATGGTGGAGACCATCAATAAAGTTCTCCGGACTACTCGCAAATTAACTGCTGAGCTTAATCGTGAGCCTACCAACGAGGAAATCGCTAAAGAACTAGATGTGGAACCAGAAAAGATTGATTATGTTATACGTATCAAACAGGATATCGCCTCTCTCGATGCATCCATCGGTAGGGAGGGGGATGATGAGGACTCGGTACTAGGTGATTTTGTTGAAGATGAAGAACGTGATTCTCCTGAAGAATCGGCGGCCAACCAAATCCTAAAAGAACAGCTTTCGGAGATTATTTCCACTTTGACTGACCGTGAACAAAAAATCATTCGTCTTCGATTCGGCATCGGTGGCGGTCGTCCTCATACCCTCGAGGAAGTTGGCGCTGAATTTGATGTTACCCGTGAACGCATTCGTCAAATTGAGGCAAAAGCATTGTCGAAGCTCCGCAAAAATAAAGACACCAAGAAATTGCACGAATACTTAAGATAAGAATAGGAGTTTAGCATCATGAAAAAAGCCATAGCCACCTTCTTTATAGCCATAACCGGATTATTCGTATTTTTCTCACCAACTCCTGTATTTGCCGCTGAAAATGGGTGTGTTGACACTATTATTTTAGGAGGTGATGAGCATAAAGTATGTGACAATGATGGCAGCAGTATTTACGCATTACTTCGTATGATTATTGATATCATGACTATTGGTGTCGGTATTTTGGGTGTCATTGGCATTAGTGTCACTGGTATCCAATATCTCACGGCTGGCGGTAGCGAAGAAAAGACTCGCAAAGCCAAGCAACGGATGTTTGAAATTATTATTGGGCTTGCTGTATATGCCACGTTTTTCTTAGTCATGCAATGGTTAATCAAAGACTTTGAAATAAAAGACGGAAGTTTTAATTCCTCTACCGAAAGCTCCCAAACAAACTAAGGAGACACCAAAGTGAAACGCCTCCTGATTATTTATAATCCACGCTCATCGCGCTATATAGATATTAAAAACGATATTCTATCGCGCACAAAAGATTTAAATGGCTATTTAGTCGGTAAATTTGAAATCGCCGATACCGATGTGGATGATAATATTAAACAACTATTAGAAATCATAGGAGATGATGATTTGATTCTATCGGTTGGCGGGGATGCTACGGCGGTTATTGCCAGTAATGCTATCCTTCGCTCCAAAAAGGAGGCAATTTTAGCTGTTCTTCCATATGGTAATTTTAATGATTTAGCCCGGACCCTTCGAACTAAAACCTTTGATGATATTTTCTTAAAGGATACATCGGTACGAAATCTCTACCCACTAGAAATTATCGTTGATGGCCAATTATATCGTTATTCCACCTGCTATATTACAATCGGCATGATGGCAGAATCTGTCGGGCTCTATAATGAGCCAACTATGCGCAAGAAACTAAAGAAAAAATTTGGTCGCCAGATTAGCTCTTATACGCAACTAGCTAAATGGTATTTCAGGAACCGTCATGACCGAATTTTTATCCCTGAGTTTAAATTAAACGGAGTACTTCAATCTAAAAACACTTCTGATTACGTAGCAGTTAACGGTCGCTCTATGGCCCGAATTATGAAAGGTGGCGAAGATTATCGCGACCCCAAATTTTTTCGACACCAAGTCGATCATCTTGTAGATTTCTACCGGCTTATAGTGCTGATGTCTAAGAGTATTTTTTCCCGCATCCCCGGTGTGGCGACAGAAGGCGATATTATAGAATTTACTAATCCATCCACAATTACCCTTCAGGCCGAAGGCGAGGAAAAAGTTTTCAGGAATATTAAAACTATTGAAATCAGAAAAGGCAAAAATTGCCTGAAAGTCGTCGAGAGTTAGAAAACGATTATTGGTTATATAAAAGCACACTGGCCGAGTCGTGTTAGGTTGGATCGGCAAGCTCTCATCGATGAATATACTAAAAAGCTGTAGCTGCTGATTTTTCCATGGCATTAGTAAAATTCCCACTTCATCCGTTCCGTCATGATGTCCTTTCTATGTGAACGCCATACTGGACGCCCGTATCATTCTCTGGAGCGCTTTAACAAGTCTTCCATTTATGACGGGCCAATCGGCGGGTGTACTGAAATTTTATGATTATTTATCTCGTAGAGATTTTACTATGGTCAGTGCCGATGCTTGCCACAATGCCAAGATAAGTTATCTCACGTCAGAATATGATATACTACCTATATGAACAACGCTAAAATTCTAGCCATTGTTGGGATGTCTGGTTCCGGGAAGTCGGTAGCAGTAGACTGCCTTACGAGCAAAGGCTATCCAAAAGTTTACTTTGGGGGGATGATTTATAAAGAGATGGAGCGTAGAGGTATCGAACGCACCGAAGACGGCGAGTCTGAAAAGAAGTTTCGCGAAGAAATTCGCGAAAAAGAAGGAAAGGACTGGGTAGTTAGACAGGCTATCTCCGAAGTTAACGATCTAATTCAGGCCGGGCAAAAGCGTATCGTCTTGGACGGTGTCTATTCTTGGACCGAGTACAAAATATTAAAGCACGAATTTCCGACTAGTTTAACCTTTATTGCGGTAGTTGCTGACAAAAAACTTCGTTATGAGCGTGTAGTGAGTCGTCCGGAGCGCGCTTTTGATGCGAAAGCCATACGCGAACGCGACCGCAGCGAGATCGAAAACCTTGAAAAAGGAGGTCCAATCGCGGCTGCTGACTATTATATTCTAAACAATGGTACCCTCGAAGAATATCGCACAAGATTAGACTCCATTCTGAAGGAAATTCAGTTTTGAAAAAACTAGTTTTGATAGACGGAAAATCGGTTTTTTATCGTGGCTACTATGCCATGGGGGCACTTAGTCTTTCCGACGGAACGCCAACTGGTGGCGTTTATGGCTTTGCGGCCATCGCAATGGAAATTGTCAAGAAAATCAATCCTACTAAGGTCGTAGTTGCTTGGGACTCAAAAACATCAACTTCCAAGCGTCGCGCAATGTTTCCAGAATATAAAGCTGGTCGTATTAAACCGGGAGACGATTTTTATACTCAAATCCCACTTTTAAAAGAATTAATTGACGACCTAGGTTGGAACTTCGTTGAACTCGACGATTATGAGGCCGACGATATTATTGGCACTCTTAGCTTAGAGGCTGACAAAACTCTCGACTCGGCCGGCAATTGCGAATACGAGACTTATATTATTTCGTCTGATCTCGATATGCTTCAAATTGTCGATGAAAACACCCACATGTGGCGCATCCTCAAAGGATTTACTAATATCGAGCAGATAAACATCCCAGAAATTGAAGCCAAGTACGGCATCAAGAAATCTCAATTTTTAGATCTTAAATCTTTGAAGGGGGATGCCTCGGATAATATACCCGGCGTTCCCGGTATTGGCGAAAAAACTGCCGTCAAACTATTAAACGAATACGGTGATTTAGACAGTATCTATGAACACCTTGGCCAAATTACCGGCTCCGTTAAGACTAAGCTAGAGGCAGGAAAAGAATCTGCATATCTCTCAAAAAATTTAGCCCAAATCATGTTTGATGCCCCAGTAGATCTTGCCAATCTTGACGATTTTAGATTTAATCATAACAAAGTCATTGTGGGTTTAAAAAAGCTTGAATTCAACTCGCTCATTCGTAAGGTTGAAAAGGATACTAATACGTCGAGTACCACTGATTATTCCAAAAATCCTCGGGAGCATGTGACGACACCATCGCAAGTCTCAAGCCCCCACGAAGACTCCGTTAGTAACGGAGGCGATCATGTTGTGAAAAACCCTTTCACAGCCCCTAGCGATGACTGTTTTATCGGTTGGGATGTTAAATCTGATATGCACGCCAACCAAGAGATTGCAGACCAAGTTTTAGCCGGCAAACCTTTCTGGGATCTTGGTCAAGCAGCTTTCCTACTAAACCCACTGGCCAGGGAATTGCCCCAGTTGGTAGACCCAAAAGAAGAATACATTAATCAGCTAACTCAATTTCGAAAATATCCCAAACTATACGATATTTATACGAAGTTTGATTTGCCTCTTATTCCAGTCTTATACAAAATGGAAAAGAAGGGGATGCTTATTGACCGAGATTATTTTCAAAAACTCCAAACTGAGTACACCGAGGAAGTTAGTCGCTTAGAGCGAGAAATTCATACCCAGGCCGGCGTATCCTTTAACATCAATTCACCCATCCAACTTTCGGAAATTCTATTTTCCAAACTCGGTTTACCCACCAAAGGTATTAAAAAGACTACTCGTGGCTATTCTACTGGGGCTAAGGAACTAGAAAAGCTCATGAATTTCCATCCAATCATTCCGAAAATTACCGAGTATCGTGAAGCCTCCAAGCTATTGAATACTTATATTATCCCCATGCCGAGTTTAGCTGACTCGCATAGTCGCATCCATACCACTTTCACTCAGAATGTGACAGCTACTGGGCGCCTAAGCTCCAAAGACCCCAACTTGCAAAATATTCCTGTCCGTACCAACGAGGGTAGACGCATTCGTACCGGCTTTGTGGCCCCAGATGGAAAGGTCTTAGTATCCGCCGATTATTCTCAATTTGAACTCAGACTTGCTGCCATTCTTTCTAGTGATCAAAACCTCATCGATGATTTTAACCAGGGCATAGATATTCATACTAAGACCGCCTCTGAGGCTTTCAAAGTTTCGATGGATGAAGTTACCAAAGATCAACGTCGTGCGGCGAAGGTTATTAATTTCGGCATTCTCTACGGCATGAGCATTAAGGGCTTAGCTGATGCCGCCAAAATGCCAATCGAAGAAGCAAAAAAATTCATCGATAATTACTTTAATTTGCGTGCCCCTATTAAGCAAAAATTGGAGGCAATCCTAACTCAAGCCAGGGAAGAAGGATTTGTTGAAACATTCTATGGCCGTCGTCGCCCTACGCCGGATGTCAAATCCAGCAACTTCATTATTCGCCAAGCCGCCGAGCGAGCCGCTAGCAATATGCCAATTCAGGGAACTGAAGCCGATTTAATTAAGCGCGCTATGATTAAGATTGATGAAAAACTTCCTAGTGGCGCAGACCTTGTCATGCAGGTGCACGATTCACTAATTGTTGAATGTAATAAAACTCAAGCCACCGAGATCTCAAAACTCCTCAAAACCGAAATGGAATCTGTCGCTCCAGAACTCAAAATCAAACTCGCCGTCGATGTGTCGGTTGGTCAAAACTGGGGTGAACTCTAAATTCGAACCTTTGCATTTTTTGCACAAGTTCACAGCTTGCGAAAAACCCATACATTGATATAATTAATCCAACTATTGTTTGAAACACAGGTTGGAGACAAAATGCACAAAGAAATTCGAATCTATCAGGCCGCCAATGGTGACGTCGTCTTTAATTTTGATGCCAATGCGGATACTCTTTGGGCTACCGAAGAACAGGTCTCAAAATTGTTTAATGTCGACCGTTCGGTTATTAACCGCCACATCCGCAACATCTATCGCGATGGCGAGCTGGATGAAGATAAAACTACAAAAGAAATCTTTGTAGTACGTATGGAGGGGAACAGGGAAGTTCGTCGTAAGGTAAGAATGCATAATCTAGACACTATCATTTCGGTGGGCTATCGTGTTAACTCTAAAAAAGCTACCGATTTTCGTATTTGGGCCACCAAAGTTTTACATCGCTATGTGGTTGATGGTGTTTCCGTCAACGAACGACGTCTCAAGGAACTAGACAGTAAAAAGCTTCACGAAATCGAGGGCGCTCTCGGTATCGTTAAACGTCTAGTTACTTCCTCTAGCCTTTCGGCCGACGAAGCTGGCGGCGTCCTGGAAGTTATTACTAAATATAGTCCCAGCTTCAAAGCTTTAAAAGAATTTGACGAAGGCCACATCTCTTTCTCTAAAAGCAAAAAGGCCACCAAGACCATCACGAAGGAAAATGGCCTAGAAATTATTCAGGAACTGAAAAAATCCATCAAGGGAGATGATTTATTTGGCAAACTTCGCGGCGATTCATTAGACTCATCGCTTAGTGCTATCACGCAAACCTTTGATGGCGAAGATGTGTACCCCACTACCTCTGAAAAAGCCGCCAATCTCCTATATCTCATTATCAAGGATCACCCATTTTACGACGGCAACAAGCGTATCGGCGCCTTGCTATTCGTAGTATTTTTGACTATCAACGATTATCAGCTAACCAAAAATGGTGAAACAAAAATATCAGATCGCGCACTTACTGCTCTCGCGCTTTTAATTGCCGAATCAAACCCCAAAGAAAAACCTCTACTAATCGCACTAATCTGTAAACTTCTAGAAGACTAGGCTGAATCCTCTTCGCAAACGGGCAATATAGCGAAATAGATTTAGCGCAAAAACCAATTATCTTGCACAAGAAATTAAGCACATTCTTTTCGCACAAAACATTTATGCTTTATTTTTAACGTCTTGGGGTTGTCTTTTTTCCTACTCCATATACATAATGTTCCAAAATTTAAAAAAGGAGACATAGTGTTTAAAGTTTCAAAATCCTCCAAATCTTTTGGGGGTGGCATAAGACATTGCCAAATATTAATCCTGAGCTCCATGTTCGTTTTAGCGACATTGCTGGCGCCCCTGACTTCAAGGTTAGCGACATCCACGCAGGCGATTCATTGCCCAGATTTAAAAATCATCTTCGTGCGCGGTTCGGGTGCTGAACGTTATAATAATGGAGACTATCAGGGGTTCAAATCTTCTCTTGAATCGAAGCTCAAGACTTCTGATTTGACCTATGAGTTTGAAGATTTGGATTATCCGGCCGTCAGTGTATCGGGCGAGAATATGTTGGTTGGTATCGGTGCTCTGATAAGCGGTGGAGAGTCGTACACTTTTGGGAAAAGCGTTCAAGAGGGAATATCGCAGTTGGTATCGGCAGTTAATAGTAGTAGTTGTAAAGACACTAAATATGTTATTGGTGGTTATTCCCAGGGCGCCATGGTCGTTTCTAGCAGTCTGGAAAGGTTGAAGTCCGAACGCATCATCTATGCGGCCACCTTTGGTGACCCCAAAATCTTCTTACCGGAAGGAGCTGGACTATTGCCAGTTGCTTGCAAAGGAGAGAATCTGTCAGATTATCGTATCTATGTCCCAGACTGCTTCGCCTACAAAGGATTATTGGGTGATAAAGAGCCTTATGCTTCGCCAAGCTATGTAGGCAAACTCGGCACCTGGTGCAATAAATATGATATTTTTTGTAGTTCAAAGTATAGCGTTGCTAGCCACACTTCCTACGCAAAAGACAATCTGTACGAGGACGCCTCAAAACTGATTTTTAGTAAAGTTGCGACTGAGTTCAATTTTAAAAATGCTTATACATCCCCTCACGATACGGCAATTTTAATTGATTCCACAGGTTCCATGAGTGGCATTATCGCAAATTATAAAAACGAGGCTCTTAAACTAGCTGAGAAAACCCTCAGTTCTGGCGGTCGCGTTGCGCTGTTTGATTATCGGGATCTTGCCGATAAGTATACGCCAGTAGAAAAATGCAATTTTAATACTTGCACTTTGGAGTCATTTAGGGAAGGGCTAGATACAATTTATACAGATGGTGGCGGCGATACGCCGGAATCGCTTCTCTCAAGCTCCTTTCAAGTCATGAAACGCCTCGACTGGAAGCTAGGGTCCACTAAGTCGCTAGTCATCCTCACAGACGCTGGATATCACTCACCAGACTTAGACGGCACTACTTTCTACGACGTTCAGACTCTAAGTAAACAAATTGACCCAGTTAATTTTTATATTATTACTACCGATGAAAATCTTGCTACTTATCAACCGCTCGCCGAGGCTACCGACGGCCAGGTCGCTTCTACGGCAGACGATTTAAGTATTCTAACGGACAATATTATGGAAAGATTTGACAGCCTACCTCGGGTGGAGGAATCTGTGGGAGATTTAGACCAGGCCCCTCATCTTAGTATTGACAAAATCCAACCCATATCTAGTTCGGAATATAAAATCAATTTTACTACTGACGCGGACGAAACAATCGTAATCTTAAATGAGGCAATCTTGGGCGTAGTTAATCAACAGGAGATAACTTTTACTGACCTAAATCTGACGATAAATAACACGGTTACGCTTGTTCCGATTAAGTCGGGCCTTCGCGGTGAACCTGTTTCAACTTCCTTAAAAAAATCTACAGAGTTTACTAATACCTCTAGTATCAGTATCAACCCTAACGAGAATCCAGCCATCGATGAAGCTATTAAGTTTCAGATCCCAAAGGCCCCAAACACGGGACGCAGATAACCAAAACAGAATCCAGTCAGAACTAATCTGACTGGGTTCTTGTCTTGACTTTATTAAAATATCGAATTAACAAAACATCTATACTACTGGGTAGCGTAAGCTATATTTTGTTCCATAGCCTGTGTTTCTAGCGCTACTAATCTTTCCGCGTCATCGATAGCCGAGTTTACGCTATGTTTAACACGCGCGCGCTCTTCAGCTCTCTTCGCATCATTCCAACGATCGAGTGTGCCTACGAGGTAGCCCGTAATCCGGCGTAGCCTTTCGAATTTACCCTCTTCGAACCACTCGGAATGATCGTTAAAATATTCCTTCATTGCTTCGTCACCAGCCTTGGCGCCGATTAACTTCATCCCAGCCTCTACCAAGCAGGAAACATGCATAGTCTCATATTGGTCATAATCAGCTAATACCTCTTTCGCGTCTTTCTCAGAAACCTTCGCATACTTAGCGAGTGAAGCTAGAAATCTCTTCATGTCGAAATTTTCAACTTCATTAGTGTTTTTATAAATAATTTTCTTCATGGTTTTCCTTTCTGTTGGAGAAGTATTTCCGTATCGCCCGTTATGCTGAGCACTTCCGTACCACTCACTTTTATATATAAGCATTACCTAAAATCCATTATAAACCCCACATATAGTGTGAGTCAAGACCTTTTTCACGCTAAATATAGCGTTTTCCACAATTAAGCTATGCGTGGTATAATTATAGATAGACTATGTTAAGCAGGAATGTGTGTATAAAACCCAGAACAATGCTTGCAAAAAAGCTGAATTTTATTAGTGTAGGAAAAATATTCAATTGTTATAACCGTATTAAGGGACAATATGCCTGAGTTACCGGAAGTAGAAACCATTCGCCGTGGCCTAAACAAATTTATCGTAAAATCAAAACTACTAAACACCAAAATCCTTTGTCCGAAATCATTTATAGGCACGCCAACGACCGGAAGGATCATTCAAATCCGACGTTTTGGTAAAGCACTTGTTTTAGACATAGATAATAATTATTCATTAATAATCCACTTGCGTATGACCGGTCAATTAATCTATGACACAAAAGCTCCCGCCGGTAAAAATCACCCAAATCGTTACGCTGCTGGTCATCCAAGTAATAATTTTATCGCTCATCTTCCAAACCGACAGACTCGTGTTATTTTAGAATTCGATAATGGTACGCTGTATTTCAATGATCAAAGGAAATTTGGCTTTATCAAGGTCGTTGCAACGAAAGATGTCGAGCAGGATAGTTTTATTTGCAAGTTAGCTAAGGAACCATGGGGGATGACCACAGATGAACTATACGAAAAGCTTCAGAAGCATAAAAATTCCATCATTAAAGCTACGATTTTGGACCAAACAATAATCTGTGGGCTCGGCAATATTTATGCTGACGAATCACTCTTCGTCTCTGGCATTCATCCGACTCGCAAATCCGGGAGCATTACGAAAAAAGAGACCCAAAAGCTACTATTCGCAGTCAGGCAGGTCATGGAGGCTTCAATTAACTCCGGCGGCTCCACCATGGCAACATATGTCAAAGCTGATGGCACAAAAGGAGACTACTTAGAACAATTTGCTCAGGTTTTTCGTCGCGAAGGTAAACCCTGCCCAAAATGTGGCGTGACAATAATTAAAATTAAAGTAGCAGGGCGCGGTACTCACTTGTGCCCCAAATGTCAAAAGGCACCGAATGATTAAGATCTTTGTAGGTGATGACAGAATCAAAGCCAAACAGGAAATCGTAAATTTTTTAGGCAATGATTACGAAGTTTTCGATGGTGCAGATTTACTGGCGGACGATTTATTAAATATTTGCTTTGGTAGTTCGCTCCTCACCGAAGAACGTTCGGTTCTAATCCAAGATTTAAGTAAAAACAAAACCTTATTCGAGAAAATCCCCCAGTACTTAGAAACTTCGCATAAAGTTGCTATCTTAGAACAAAAAATCGATAAACGCTCAAATACCTATAAACTCCTAAAAGAAAAGAAGCTGATTTGGCAATTTCATCTCAACCCAGACGTAGACTATAAAAAAATATTCAATATTTTCTCCACCGCTAAACAGAATGGGGCAAAAGCGATAGAAATGCTGGAAGATATTAAGAATCAGGAAGACCCGATTATGTTTTTTGGACTTTTAGTTTCTGGTGCCATTAAGGATTTTAATACCAAACCAGGAGCAAAAGAAAAAAAGGTTCTAAGACTACTTAGCTCCCTAGATTTAAAAATCAAAACCAGCTCCCTAGACCCATGGCTAATCATAGAATCATTCTTGGCTCAATTATCTAGCATATAAGACTTGAACCAGTAAATTTATCCAAGTACAAGCCGCAACTCAAAAATCGGTAGCCTGCACTACCGATTTTGTATTTTGTCTATAGATATTTAGGCTGCTGCTTCTTTAAGAATCTTATGCAATCTAGCCTTGCGACGTGATGCTGTGTTCTTCTTCAGTAAATCCTTCTTGACGGCCTTATCGTATTCCGATTGAGCCTTCGCCAAAGTCTTCGCACTAGGATTCGTCTTAAATGCTTTTACGGCATTTTTGATATCTCTCTTAATTTCTTGATTATGCTTGGTGCGCTTACTAGCTTGCCTTGCAGCCTTCTTGGCAGATTTAATAATCGGCATTTTCTTCCTATTTAGATTAAAAAATTAATAACTTTCCAACATTATAACGTATTTTGCCTGAAAAGTAAACCCTATTGTATCAGTTTAGCCCTGACATGCGGTTTCCTTAACTTTTAGGTTAGTACGAATCCTAGGAGACTCCCTAAAACAATCAACGTTTGACATCTCAACAGAACAACTCTTGGTGGTGTAGATAGAATTGATTCAGTACTTTTTGTGCGACATAAAACGGTTTGGGTGGAGCTATGTTGGTGTTTCCGAAAAGATGAAACCGAGTAGTCAAATTATTTTTCGTTGCAATATCTTTTGGCTTATGCTAAGATTTAGATAGAAAGGTTAAAATGCCAAACAATAATCAACCCACTACAAGCGACAGCGCATCAAGCTCTACCCCTCAGCCTATTGTTGGGCAAAATCAGCTCGTAGATTCATCATCAAGTACCGCTATGCCGCCCGTTCAGTCAGCGGAGCCATCATCGATGCAGGAAAATGCAGACCAACCAGATTCGGACCCTAGTATCTACTCAGAAATTGCTCGCCGCATCAGTGAAGCTAAAAATGTTTTAATTGCGTTATCAAGCAATCCGTCGGTTGATGAAATGGCTACCGCAATCGGCCTGAGTATTTATCTAGATAAGCTCGGCAAACGGGCAACCGCAATTTATTCTGGCGAGACACCCAACGCTCTTGAGTTCCTTAAGCCAGAACAAACCTTTGAGGCTACCGCTGATACTTTACAAGACTTCGTGATAGCACTTAGCAAAGAAAAGGCCGACCACCTTCGGTATAAACTCGATGGGAACTATGTCAAAATCTATATTACTCCATACCGCAGTCGCATTAGTGAGGACGACCTTGACTTTTCTTACGGCGATTATAATGTTGATCTAGTCCTAGCCCTCGATGTTGCGAATGGTATCGATTTAGACTCTGCTCTTAGAGAGCACGGTCGTATTATGCACGACGCCGTCATCATTAATATCACCAATAATAATCCTGGTAAATTCGGCGAGATTGAATGGAGCGACAAAAAAGCCAGTTCTATTGCTGAAATGATTGCCAGGCTGCTTTATAGTGTAAGAAGCGAAGTGAAAATCGGTAAAGAGGAGGCTACGGCATTCCTTACTGGCATTGTCGCTTCTACCAATCGTTTTTCGAAAGCCAACACTACTCCGGAAACTATGAGGGTCGCATCGCTTCTTATGGGCTCAGGAGCTAATCAGCAGCTAGTTTCTCGGAATATTACCCCAGATTTAGACGATGAACCAGCCACTCTAAATGACGAACGCGACAACGAATCGCGCGATGATTCCTCTGAGATCAATGTTAGCCACAATAGTGGACTATTCTTTAGTAGTGAACTATCAAACAGGCAAGAAAATTCGTCGGAAGATACCCAAGAAGGTGTACAGAAAAACACTTCGGAAGATATGCAAAAAGATGCGCAGGTAGATACGCAACAACGCGAAGAAAAAGAAAATAGTAATGAAGAGGATAACGACAACATAGAACTGGGCCAAACTACCAATAATGATAACTTACTTCTCGACGACCTTAAGGTAGCTGCGGAAAGTCTATCTCATACCGGCACCGAAACTACTCCGGAAACCGCTGAAGAGCCATTTAGGATCAGTAGTGACGACGCCGAATCGCCAGCTAAAGCCGAGGCAGAGCTCAGCACTCCACCAATGGAATTTGAGGAAAGCCAAGGCACCGCAGAGGAATCATCCATGGAGCAAGAAACCGTTAACCCCATCTCTGCCAATGTTCCAAAGGTGCCGACACAGCCAGAAGCAAATGGCGTTCCAGACATTAATTATATGCCTATGCCAGAAGAAGAAATTTTGCCACCCCCACCAACGCCCCCAGTAGATTCAATTGGACCAATTCCGCCAACGTCATCAGTGGAGCAACCTACGATGCCAAGTTTATCTAATGATGCAGCTGGTACTGCTCCATCATCCCCGTTTGCGGAAACTATAGATCAGGTACTCCCCCTAGTTGGGCCTATCGACCCAGGTGCTACGCCTAACTTTTCCACCAATCAAGCATCTGCGCTCAATGGCCCCGCTTCACAAAATTCACTAGGTAGTCAGCCCGCCATGCAGGACCAAGTTTACGTCCCACAAGCTTCTGACCCAAGTGCCTTTAAAATCCCAGGTATCTAAGAATAAACATAGACATTTTTAACTTTTCGCTGGCTGGGAATTACCCCGTCATCCAAAAGATGATTTTTGCTCCGTGTTCAATCAAAATTTACCTATGTTAAAGCTCTGATTTTTTCAATCATTTGCATTAAAAAAAGCCCGAAGGCTTAAGATTATGGCGGATCCGACGAGACTCGAACTCGCGACCTCTGCCGTGACAGGGCAGCGCTCTAACTAACTGAGCTACGAATCCACTCACTTGATTATACCTCACTTTAGGCCAAAACACAAGACCCCTTGTGTTCTAGGGTAAGACGTGATATAATACTCTCCAATATGGCAATTAAAGTGACTAGAAAAGATCAAGGCGAGGCAAACGAGAATATCATTCGTCGTTTTAATCGCAAAGTCCTTCAGAGCGGCTTGATGCCTTTGAAGAAGTCTCAAATGCGGTTCGCTAAGCCAATTTCTAAACGCGAAAGACGTCTAAAAGCAATCGTCCGCGAGGCGCGCAAGGCAGAGAAGACTGAGCGCATCAAATTAGGGCTTAAATAACAATAAAATCTCCCCACCGGGGAGTTTTTATTGGATAGTCTTATTATAATTAAAAATGAAAAACCAGTATTTATATCCGTCGTAGAGCAGTATAAATAAGTATCTATAATATAATTTTATCAAAGGAGAAACATGATTGTATTATTTGGCCTTGCTGGTTCTGGCAAAGGCACCCAGGGCAAAGCTCTTTCAGAATTATTCGGCTGGCGTACTATTTCGGTCGGTGAGGCAATTCGCCAAACTGGAGATTATGAGAACATAATCAAAACAGGAACTCTAATTCCAGACGACGATGTCATCAAAATAATGGACAAACAAATAGAGAAGATAGAGTCTGAAGGTTTTGATATTATCCTTGATGGCTATCCACGCAATGTCTACCAGACAGAATATATTATGCGCACAATGGCTGATAAGATTAATGGGGCTATTATTCTTGAGGTCCCAAAGGAAGAATTGTACAATCGTCTAGCCTTGAGAGGTCGTAGTGATGATCAAGAAAAAGAGAGTATTGATAAGCGTTTTGAAATTTTCGAACAAAACATTGGTAAAATTCTTCCTCTCTTTGAGGCTAAAAATATCCCAATTGAGCGGGTAAATGGCGTGGGCAAAGTGGAAGAAATTACAGCACGCCTAGCCAAAGTATTCAAGAAGATGAATCCAAACGCTACCGAACAACAGAACGATGTTAATGGTGAGGAGATTGAAAAAAGTTATGGTGAATAGCCAAATCAACATCGAAACTGCAGATGCAAAAACTTTGCAGACTAAAATCTCTGCTATGCGCGAAGGTGGTAAAATTCTCGGCAATCTACTTAAAGATTTAAAAGAGTATGTCAGGCCAGGTATGACCGGTAAACAAGTTGATGCTTGGGTTCGTCAAGAAATTGTTAAACGCGGCGCTAAAGTAGCGTACGATATGCTAGAGGAGAAATTTCCGGGAGCAATCTGCATATCTGTAAACGATGCTCTCGTTCACGGCGCTCCTTCGGATGATCCGTTTGAGGAGAGAGACAAGGTCTCTTTTGATTTAGATATTTACTATAAAGGTTACTTTACTGACTCGGCATTCACGATGGTTGTTGGACAAAAAGCAAACCCCGCCGTTAGAAAAATGATCGAAATCACTGAATCCTCCATGTGGGAAGGTATTGAACAGGTAAAACCTGGTGCTTATATTGGCGATATTGGCCATGCCGTTGAAAAAGTTTTACGAAAAGGCCACCTCGGCGTGATAGAAAACTACATTGGCCACGGCATTGGTAAAACCATGCATGAACTACCAGAAGTACCAAATTACGGCAGACGTGGTCATGGTTATAAGCTTGTTGAAGGAGATACAATCTGTATTGAGCCGATGTCTTGTCTTGGTCGCCCCGCAAACTATGTCGATAAAGAAAGTAATTGGACCGTCCGTATGAAAGACGGCTCAATCGGGTGTCACTGCGAACACACTATATTAGTGACCGCCACTGGTTATGAGATTTTGACATTAGCAGATTAAGCGTGTATAATTTAACCCATGGATGAGAGTAAGCGTTTTGTCACAGGCCTTGACGTTGGTACAGAAAACGTTCGTGCGGTCATTGCAGCGGTAGGCAATAGTAATGAAATTGCCATCGTCGGTTATAGTGAAGGCAAATCTGCTGGCATGCGAAAAGGTATTCCGGCTAATTTGGTTGGCCCAGCTAGCGCCATCGACAAGATGCTTGGTGACGCAGAGCGCATGGGTGGTTATGACGTTCGCAATGCTTTTGTCTCTATTAACGGCTCAACGGTAACATCTACCCATACCGAAGGTATGATTGCCGTTGGTACTGTCGAGCATGAAATCGATGATGATGATTTAGATAGGGTTGAGGATGTCGCAGTTAGCGGTCGTTTACCAGCCAATCGTGATGTGCTTGACGTAATTGCTCTTGAATATGCTCTCGATGGTCAAGGCGGAATCAAAGATCCTATCGGTATGTCCGGAGCTCGCCTTGAAATGAGGGCTTGCGTCATTTCTGCCCTCACTCCGAACTGTGAGAACCTCAAAAAGGCCACCATGACTGCAGATGTAAAAGCTGATAGACTTATTCCGGCCGTCGTTGCTGCGGCTAAAGCTGTTTTGTCTGAACGGCAAAAGGAAAACGGCGTCGCCGTAGTAGATTTAGGAGCCGCTACTACCTCAATTGCTATCTATGAAGAGGGTGATCTTCAATACGTTGGCGTTATTCCAATTGGTTCGAATAATATCACCAACGATTTAGCTATTGTGCTTGCCATCAGTCCCGAAATTGCCGAAGAAATCAAGACACGTTTTGTTACTGGTAATTTTAACTCCGAAAAATCCCAGGTAATCAAAGTAGGGAAAAACAGCGAACGCGTTTTTGACCGCAAAGAAGTTGAAGAGGTCGTAAAAGCGCGCCTAGACGAAATTTTCACAGAGATTCGCAAAAAACTTAAATCTGCCCATTATGACCAGCGTTTGCCAGAAGGTATAGTATTAACTGGTGGCGGGGCTAAGGTGCGAGAGATAGAAATATACGCTAAAGAATGCCTTGAAGCTGCCGTTGAAATTGGTATCCCAAAAGGACTAAACGGAGTAGCCGAATCCATTGAAAAACCAGAATTTGCAACCGCCATCGGTCTTGCTATGTATGCAGCCGAGAGTGGCGAGAGCCCGTCTACCACAAGTAAAAAATCGAAGAAAAATATCAAGAAACCATCCAACTTCAAATTCGGGGGTTTCCTCAAGAAAATACTGTCCAGGTTCTAATTCTAATAACGTGATAAACCTATTTCTCACGTCAGGATTACATCTTGATTTTAAGCTGCCTTAGGTGTATACTGAATTTAAATTAAAGTGAGGTATTTATGCCAGAGGTTAAACCAACAGAGGTGGAAAGCAAAGCAAGTATTAAAGTAGTAGGTGTAGGTGGTGCCGGCGGTTCAGCGGTTGAGAGAATGAAAGAAGTAGGTCTCTCTGGCGTAGAATTCATTGCGATCAACACAGATGCCCAGGCCCTTCACCATTCCCCCGCAGATGTTAAGGTCCACATTGGCAAGGGTTTGGGGGCTGGAGGCGATCCAGAAAAAGGCCGCGAAGCCGCCGAGGAGAGCAGGGAAGCTATCGATAAGGCTCTTGACGGCGCCGACATGGTATTCATTACTCTAGGAGCCGGTGGTGGTACTGGTTCTGGTGCTGGCCCTGTCGTTGCTGAAGAAGCCCGCAAAAAGGACATTCTCACTGTCGGCGTAGCTACGAAGCCGTTTACCTTTGAGGGTGCTCGCCGTCGCGCTAATGCTGAAGTTGCTATTGATAAGCTAGCCCATCAGGTTGATGCACTCATTACTATCCCGAACGACAGATTATTACAAACAATTGATCCACGCACTCCACTTCTAGAAACTTTCAAAATCGCCGATGATGTTCTCCGCCAAGGTGTTCAGGGAATTTCAGAGCTAATCACAGAACATTCATTAATTAACTTAGACTTTGCCGATGTTAAGGCTATCATGAAAAACGCTGGCTCGGCCCTTATGGGGATTGGGCGTGCATCTGGCGAAAACCGTGCTGTCTTAGCCGCACAACAAGCGGTTGAATCACCACTCATTGAGGTTAAAATCGAAGGAGCGCGTGGTGTACTATTTAGTGTTGCCGGCGGTTACGACATGTCTATGAGTGAAATCCAAGAAGCTGCAGAAGTCATTACCGGTGCCGTCTCTCCAGACGCGAATATTATCTTTGGTGCATCAATCAGACCAGAACTTGAAGATGAAATCATTGTCACTGTTGTCGCTACTGGTTTCGATTCTGACTACTATAACGATATTCCGGAAACCAACCCAGAACCAAATTTTGAAAACGAAAAACCTTCGGCTGAAGCTAAGGACTTCGCTACTGATAACAAATCAAATATGTGGGAATCTATTAAAAAGGAACCTGAACCAGAACCAGAGGCGAATGACGAGGAGCTTGACATCCCGCCATCTCTCCGGGGTCGCCTAAAAAGTAAAAAGAGAAAGTAGGAAAACTATAAATGGATGGCAAAATACGTATCGGTGATAGTAAGGTTCTAGAAAGTCGTGAGACTATTGACGGTACGATGATAAGACGCCGCCGTGAATCTAGCGACGGACGTCGCTTTACGACTTATGAACGTATCGAGATGCCTCAACTTACTGTCACTAAAAGAAGTGGCAACAAAGAAATTTTTGATCGTGACAAGTTGCTTCTAGCAGTCAAGCGTAGCGTTGGTAAGTTTTTCAACTCCGAGCTAGAAATTGAAGACGTCGTTAATCGTGCTTCAGTCATTCTTTATTCATACGGCACAGACCAAATCACGAGCCGACAAATCGGTGAGGCAGTTTTAGATGTGTTAGCTGAAGTAAATGAGGTTGCCTATGTGCGGTTCGCCTCGGTCTTTCGTGAATTCAAGACACTTGATGATTTTGAAACTATCCTCAAAGAACAAAAAACCAAGAGGGAGACCTCTAGGAAATGAGAGTAGTATGCGTCTACAGAGATAACCAAGATTATTCTAGATCTGTTGATGAATGGCTTACAGATATTTACCGTCAAACCGGAAAACAGATCGAAACAATGGACCCAGATGTGAATACTGGTTTTTGTGAAGCATACGATGTGGTTGAGTATCCCACAATTCTAGCCCTGGGCGAGCAAGGCGATGTCAGGGCTTCATGGCGCGGTCGTAGTCTACCGCTCATAAACGAAGTTTTATACTATATGGTATAATAAGCATATGCATTTACTACAAGATATTTTTGGTAATATTTGGTTTCAGCGTACAATTTGGTCAATCATCGTCGCTTTGCTAAGTCTCTTAGCTTATCAT
>JAEEGL010139469.1_pt1 | contig 25478 bp, 15 predicted proteins | sample 9134231 | NCBI WGS metagenome assembly JAEEGL01 (sample SAMN16246548, study PRJNA631951) | gut metagenome | biome: gut microbiome; feature: rumen; material: fiber-attached | host: Bos | place: Iran: Karaj | collected 2018-10
GTTGATATCAATCTTATCAATTTCTGTTTCAACAGCTACTTTATAATTATATGTACCACTACTAAATGCAGGACTTATAACACCACTACTTACAGATAAACCAGTTAAGTATGGAATAGTTGCACATGAATTATCACATGAACAACCAGTACATTCAGGTTTATCAGGTACACAACTATAAGAGAAGACTACTTTACAATATCTTTGAGCTAGTTTTTGTTCGCCAATATTTAACGATAAATTAGTACAATTATCACTATTAACTTTAGGTGCTGATTCTAGTTTATATCCTTCAGCTGGAATTATTAAATCTCCTGTCATATCTGGTGATACAGAATTACCACCTTTATATACGAAACATCTTTCTACAACACCACTACCTGTACAATTTTCAACTTTTTGGTTTGTACATGAAGTACTTACTTTAACACCACTAGCATACATTACTGGTGATACGTTACCTCCTGTTACTCCACTACCAGAAACCCAGAAATAATAAACACCATTTTTAACTGCAGCATAAAAAGTATTAGATTTAGAAGCTGTAAATTTAGCATCATTTAGTTTAGGAGAAGTACCATAGTAATAACCTACAACACTTCCTGTTGATCTAACTGTTACTAAGTCATTATTAGAAGAAACACTAGTTATTTTAGGAGAAGATATGTTGGCTAATTTTTCTATCATGTAACGATTATTATCAGCTACATTTATCTCTGCTTTAACTGTTATTCCTATTATATTAATTAATAAAAGTAATAAAATACTTGATATAAACCTTCTTCTCATAATTCAATCTTCCTTACTATATATAATGATATCATTATACACTATTTTTATCAATATACTATTTACCATATACATTATATAATTTTTTATAGCTAATAACAATAACTAATTGTAAAAAGAAATACATAATATGAGATTATATAGTATGTATTTTTATTGACGTAAATATATGATTTATTTATAATAATTAATCAACAAAGGAGATTCATTATGGATGTTAGATTAAGTAAAGGACTTCATTATTATATGTTAATGAGACAAGCTAAGTGCTTTTTTAAATGCGGTGATGATAAATATTATATGGTTGATAATAGCGCCCCTACTAAGTGGGTAGAATGTGAAGTTATTGATGATAGTAATGGTTTTATAGAGTTTAAACCTTTAGAAGAAGGATATCTTAATATACGTAGAACTAGATTAGATATTTTGGATTCTTTAAGAAGAGGTTATATAGTTGAAGCAACACCTGATGTAGAGTGTAGTTTAGAAGAATGGGAAGAACCATTAACATGTAATATTAATCTACATCATTCAGCATGGGTATTAAAAATAGGCAAGTAAAAAGATGATTTGAAATCATCTTTTATTGTTGTTTACTACTTAATTCTTTGTAGTAATTATATCTTTTTTTAGCATCTTCTTTATTTAGTTCTAATAATTCTTTAGCTCGAGCAGGATTCTTTTTACTTAAGCTGTTATATCTTACTTCGTTTAAGAATAGATCTTCTAGCTTTTCAAAATCAGGTTCTCTACTATCCATATAAACTTTATCTTCTTCTGGAATATAACGCATTAGATTAATATATCCTGATTCTACTACAAGTTTTTGTTCTTTAGAAGCATTAATCATACCGCCTTTGATACCCTGCTCAATGCATGGTGCATAAGCAATAACTATAGCTGGTCCATCGTGTTCATCAGCTTCTTTGAAAGCTTTAATAGCTTGAATGAAGTTAGCTCCTAAAGAGATATTAGCTACGTAACAATTTGGATAACTCATTGCTATTCTAAATAAATCTTTTTTAGCTGTTTCTTTGCCAGCATCAGCGAACTGTGCTACTTGGCCAAAGCGAGATGATTTAGATGCTTGTCCACCAGTATTAGAATATACTTCTGTATCAAGTACTAATATCTTGATATTTTTATTGCTTGATAGAACATGATCTATGCCACCGAAGCCGATGTCATAAGCCCATCCATCTCCACCTATACACCAGACACTACGTGCAGGAACATAATCGATTAGTTTCTTTAAGTCTTTAGGTATTTCCATTGTCTTTAATTTATTGGCTACTTCGGTAGTTATAGTATAATCTTCTCTATTTTCTAACCATTTATTAAATAGTTCTTTTTCATCATCTTTAACACTATCAATAGATTCTCTTATGATATGTTCTATTCTATCTCTATTTTTATTGTAACTTAGAAGCATTCCATAACCAAATTCAGCATTATCTTCAAATAAGCTATTTGCCCAAGGAATTGAGTATGGAGTGGCAGGTGCACTACCGCCATAGATTGATGAACAACCAGTAGCATTAGCTATAACTAGTTTTTCACCAAGCAGCTGTGTAAGTAATTTAATATATGGAGTTTCTCCACATCCTTGACAGGCACCACTAAATTCGAAACATGATTTTTTGAATTCTAAACCTTTAGGTGTAGCATCTGGGAATAAATCTTTAGGATTTTCATAATTATTGAATAATTCGTCAGCTCTTTTTTGTTTTTCTTCAGAATATTCACCAAATTCTAAAGCTTTATTTCCTCCTTTACCTAAACAGGTATCAATACATAAACCACAGCTTGTACAATCTGCTTCTGATACAACCATTTCAAAGTTATACTCATCTTTACCCATCATAGGTACACCATGATTTTTATCAGTAATAGCAAATGGACGAATTACAGCATGAGGACATACTATAGCACATTGATTACATTGTAAGCAGTTTTCTCCATTCCATTTAGGTACCATTTTACTAACTTTTCTTTTTTCTTCTTTAGTAAGTCCACCTGGGAATGTACCATCTTTAAATTCTTCTAAATCAGATACTGTTAGTTTATCTCCTTCTCTTCTTCTAATACGTTCGAATATTGATAACTTTTTATTAGATTCTTCTTTCTTATATGTTAATTCATTTTTATATAGTTTTAAATTATCTATAGCATTTTCGATAGCTTTTTTATTAGCATTTATTATTTCTTCACCTTTAGTGCTGAATTGTTTTTCAATAGAACTAGAAATTAGTTCTTTAGCTTTATTAACTCCTAATAAGTGAAGTATAATGATTTCCATTATCTTACTTATTTTACCTTTTATATTACAATCTAGCGCTATTTTTTCAGCATCTATGGTATATAATTTTAAATGTTTTTCTATTATAGTTTTCTTTACTTTATCAGGTAAATAAGAATCTAAATCTTCTCTACTAGTATTTATTACTAAGTAACCATATTCTTTAATATCTTCTATCATATTAAGTGTATGGAAATACTCTTCTTTTGTAACTACTATTAGTTCGGGGTTTGTTACATAGTATGGAGCATTTATTTTTTTATTACCTATTCTTATATGAGCGATAGTTACGCCACCACTTTTTTTACTATCATATTCATTATAGCTTTGAACATATTTATCTTCATCGCTACCTATTATTTGCATGATATCTTTAGATGCTGATACCATACCATCACTACCAAAACCATATATTTTAAATTCTTGAACGCCAAGATCTATTTTATAATCATATTCTGGTAAACTTAAGTGGGTTAGGTCATCATTTATACCGATAGTAAAGTTATTCTTTGAGTCTCCGTCTGACGTTTGATAGACACTATAAATATGGTTAGGAGCAGTATTTTTAGATGATAAACCATATCTTCCACCTACTATTTTTATATTTCTATCTTGAAGAGCACTTACTATATCTAGATATAGAGGTTCACCAATACTTCCTTGTTCTTTTGTTCTATCTAATACAGCTATTCTTTTAACAGTATTAGGTAATACTCTATTTAGATATTTAGCACTAAATGGACGATATAAATGAACTTCTACTAGACCTACTTTTTCTCCTTTTTTATTTAAATCTCTAACTACCAATCGAGCAGTATCACAGATACTACCCATAGCTACTATGACATTTTTAGCGTCTTCTACTCCATAATAATTAAATGGTTTATATTTAGTACCATATAAATTGTTTATTTCATGCATATAGTCATTAACTATATCTGGTATTTCTTGGTATAGTTTATTTCTAGCTTCAACTGATTGAAAATAAATATCTTCATTTTCAGCCATACCTTTTTGAATTTTATGACCAACATTAAGCATTCTATTTTTAAATTCATATACTTTATCATAATCTATTAATGGTAGTAAATCGACGTCATTAGCTAGATTTACTTTATTATTTTCATGTGATGTTCTAAAACCATCAAAGAAGTGTAAGAAAGGTAAGCTTCCTTTAATAGCTGAAAGATGAGCTACAGCTGCTAGATGGTTTGCTTGTTCAACATTGGTTGATGCAAGCATGCAAAATCCAGTTGCACGCGTTGCATAGACATCAGAATGATCGCCAAATATTGATAGAGCGTGGGTCGCTACTGTACGAGCTGCAACATGGATAACAGCAGGAAGACATTCTCCAGCCATTTTATACATATTAGGTATCATTAAAAGTAGGCCTTGAGATGATGTAAATGTTGTTCCTAAAGAACCGGTCATTAAGGCACCATGTAGAGCTCCAGCAGCTCCTGCTTCACTTTGCATTTCTACTACTTTAACATTTTCATTAAATAAGTTTTTCTTATCAGCACTTGCTAATTCATCAGCACTTTGAGCCATTGGGCTTGAAGGTGTTATTGGATATATTGCTGCTATTTCAGAAAATAAATAAGCCGAAGCAGCACATGCTTTATTCCCATCTACTATTTTTTTCATATAATCATTCCTTTCATTTCTTTAGTAAATATTTCTTCATTCTCTTTATAATAATTATAATAATACATTATGTTATCTAACCAATATTTATCTTCATTATATTTTTTTAATTCTTCTTGGGTAATTTCTTTTATATCGAGTAGTTTTAATTGTATGCATACTTCGATAATACCCTCTTCTATAGTATCAAATTCTTTTAGTCTTGATCCTATTTTTAGATTAGCAGGATTTTTATATTCATTAAATGATTCACTATCAAAACCTGTTTCAGTATGTATTAAAGCTGCTACTAAATATTTATCAACACCCAATACTTTGGAATAGTAATCTATAAATGATAAATAAGTATTTTCTTCATCTTCTTTAGTAAAATGAATATCGCCTTTATATAAACCAAATTTACCAGGATTTAGTTTTATTTCTCTTATAATTAATAGTAATAGTTCTTCTTGGGTATTAGCAGTAATTCCTTGATCAAAGATATCGATCTTAGCTATTTTACCTTTTTCTAAATATTCTAAAGAAGTAAAATTATTAGTTATTTTAGATATTGTTTGATAAACGATATCATAATTCAATCTATATATATAAGCATATTTTCTTATAAATTTTTCTCTTTCATAATTATTTTGAATGGTTTCTAATCTTTTTTGGGAACTACTTTTTTCTCTTCTTCTTATAGGTATACCATCTATTAAGTCAATACCCATTATATTATTTATTTCGATTGGTTTTTTTCTTGTCTTTTTATATCCTATCATACCCAGGTGTTGTTCTTCGCGGTCTATATTATATTTTTTATCTAATTTATTCTTATATATTTTAACTGTGTAATGTTTATTATAATTTAATCTTTTACGAGCTATAAAGTTATTGTGATAAAGATTTCTTATAGCTATTATTTCTTCGTCCGACAAATTTATACTATTACCTAAGGGATCTAAGTAGATGCCTTTTTCACTAATTCTATTAATATCTATCCTACTAATATCTATAGCCATCTTTATCACTCTCACTATATAAAAGTATAACATATTTTTATTAAATAATAATTAAAAAGAGTAAAACTATATTGTTTTACTCTCTCTATTATTTTTGTTATAATCATATTTTTCGATAAATCTAGCTATATCATAGGTTTCGTTTGCAAATGATACTTTATTTGGTACAAAGGTAACTATCGCTCCTTTGTAAACAGTAAAATCATTTAAATCTTTTAGTGAAAAAGTATATGTACCATCATCTGTTACTATAGTACCTGTTTCTCCGTCAAAATCAAATATTTTACCTATTTTTTTATAATTTTTTATATTTTTATTATCCATTTTTAAAACCTCCATTTACAGCAATTGAATTTAAATGAGTTTGTGCTGTTTTTATAGCTTCTTCATATTCTTTTTGTGATTCTTCTGTAGTACCAAATGAATTATGAATTAAGTTTAAGTTAGAATCAATTGCTACATAAAAATCTTGACCTATTATAGCATAGACTAATTCGCTATTCATTAATTTCTCATCAAAATCTATCGTTCTATAATACTCTGGATCATTACTATTTTCACGTATAGATTTTATAGCATCTACTCTTTGAATTAGTATTTTTTCTGTTTCAGTTATTTTTTCTTTTAAGAAAACTCTAGGCTTTAGGCGACAACATTTAAAAGTAGGTTGTGGTTGATTAGGTTGATCTAGTTCTACTTTTTTACCCGTAGTTGCTAAAACTACAGCATTTCTGTTAACATCTAGCCAGCCATTAAAATAAGCAAAATCATCTCTATCTACACCAATATTTCTAGTTGATCTTCCTGCTAAGCAATAACTTGGATCAGCAACGACATTATCTATAGGAGGTGTTTTATCTTTACCCTTATCTATTATATCTTTTGCTACTTCTTTCAAAACTTCTACTAAATGATTATTATTATATTTATTAGGTTTACAACTATTTCTTAATTGATTAAGGAAGACAGTATTACCATTTCTAAATCCGGTTATTCGAGATACGAATTCTCCAGTTTCAGGATCAATAAAGGTGATATTAAATCCTCTTGGATCGGCAACAGCAAATTCAAACAAATTATTGCCAACTCCATAAGCACGCATACAAGCTCCTGTTCTTTCGCCCATTGTAAGATTTCTTGGATCTGCTTTACATCCTACTATTACTTGTAAAGGTTTTTCTTCTCCATAATCTTTAATGAAAGAAGGAATCGTTATTTCTTCTATAGCTAAAGCTTTAAGTAATAATTCTCGATTTCTTTCAAATCTTTTCATAGCTAATTGATGTATTGTTAAACCACTAATAAAAGCGCTATTTCCAGGTGGATTATCTCTAATTAATTCATAATCCTCTTTACCAAATAATAATTTGTAAATACTAGCATTAGTAGTATATTTTATCGCCTGTTTAATGATTGTTAATGCCCTCATATCAACATCTATTTCTGATGATGCTGCCAATTTCTTAAGTTTTTCTATTTTTTCATTTATTTCAGCATCATTTGTACCATTCTTTTGTTTTTCTAATTCGGTTATTTCTTTGTCTATTTCTTCAGCTCTTTTTTGAAGAAGTCTTTTCTTTTCATCTGCAAATATTCTTAGGAAACAATTAATAAACATGTACATATCTGGTTCATCTTCACATATTCCCATTTCATCTATAACTCTTTTAAATATTTTACCCCATTCAAATATTTTATATTTTTTTATTAATTTAATTAAGCAGTTATATATTTCATCATCTTTGATAATTTTAAGTACCACACCAATATTAATTTTATCGATATCTTGTGAACCGATTTCTCTAATTAAATAACTAATTCTATCTTCATAATATGGTCTTACTTCTTCTGGAAGATCAGTTGCATTTATTGTAGAAAAATAACCTTCCAAAAGTGTTTTCTTTAAATTTTTAATTTGCTTAGATTCTTCTTTTGTTAATGAAGTTACACGTTTTCCTAAGAAATCAATTATTTTAATATAAGTTTCTCTTTTATATTGATCAAGAGGTGTTCCATCTCTATTTAATTCATTGTCTAAAATTATAATCATTTCTTCTCGACGATTAACACAGTAGTAGGCAAATGCTACTTCAGGTAATTTGTGTTCATTTACTTCTCTTTCAACATCAGTATCTATAAATATGTTTTCTCCTCTTTTTACTTCTTCTCTTTTGCTATCGATAAAGCAATCTGTTATCTGATGCAGTAAGTCAGCATATATTAAAGAGTTTATACGTATACCAGCGAATATCTTTTTTATTGCTTCTTCTTTGTCAGTTTTATATAATTCTGTAACAGCTACTGCTACCTCTATTTCTAACTTTATAGATTCTTTTTCACCTTCACTAAGATTTTTGACTACTTTAGGATCTAGCAATTGTTTTTCTAAGGCTTCTTTATCTATTTTAAGAGTTTTTGGAATATATAAGTAATTACCTTGTTCATCTTTTTGACACAATCTAGCTATTTCAGTATATAATTCATTTTCATCATCTAATTCGCCATTAATTATTCTATTTAAGATGTTATTAAATAGATTTCTTTCATATTCATGTTTAGTTAAATATAATTCCTGTTGTAGTGGATCATTAATAGCTTGAATGGTTACAACATCTAATTCACGTATCTTATATATTTCAACAAATCTTTCTACTGTTTTTCTATCTTCTCTTAGTATAGGCATTAATTTATTGAAAGTTTCTTTTTTTAATACTTCAAAACCAAACGTATTAATAAGTAAATTCAAGTTATCTTTATTTATATTATATTCCTTTACTATATACTTTTCTAAGATATCATATGTTTCTTTAGTTATTTTTTTCATCTCATAGTTTTGAAATGCGTTTATGTATTCATGTATTTTAGATGGATCGCTAGATAATATTCTTTTTGCTACTTCAGGGAGCAAGAAAACTTCGATATAATTAGAATTTATCTCTAAATCATAGATTTCTTTTATAACTGTATCTATTGCTTCTGGGAATATTGTTAACAACTCAGTCACTATAGAAATATCTATATCATCTATACGATATACAAAGAAATCAAGTAACTTTTTTAAGAGTTTTCTGTTATTTTTTATTTGAGCGAATACTCCTTCATCTAACCATTTATAGTTTCGAGTTGCTCCCATTAATTTTGGAAGTATAATTTCATCTAATTCTGGATAATGTAAGTCAAAAATTTGTTTTGGTATACTATCAAAATTAAATCCGTATATTTTTAATTTAGGAAATATTACTCTTTTAGATCTTTCTTCATCTGGGGTATTATGGCAAGCGATTAGAACTTTTAGTAAGGTTTCATTATCTAAATAATCTGGGTGTTTCTTTTCGATTATATCTAATAATTTAGATGTTATTCCTTTTATAACAAGTAACTTAGGTAAGTTAGATTTTATTAAATCCGCTTGTTCTATATTTAATCGATCTATATATGTATTGCTGATTAAATCAACTATTTCTTGAGAAATGTCTTTCTTATAGAGAATATCTAGAATATGAGTCGTTTTTAGTATTGTTGTCATACTACTGTTATTTAAATATAATCTTAATATTTTCTTTTGTAATGTCATATCTCCACTACCAAAAGATTCATATATTATTCTTGCACAATCCGGATGTTTAAAAGTGAGATTATTATATTGTAATGCTTCTTGTATACCTAATGTTTCATAAAGTATAAATAAATCTATCGGAGCATTAATACTTTTAGCTTTTAATACTAAATCAGTTACTTCGGATCTACTATCTCCGTACATTACTAAACTACTTTGAGCAGATATAATGATTTCAGTAAACAGCATAGGATTTTGACTTAAAGCTTCGATACTATAAGTACAATTATTTCTTATATTAGAATCCAATAAGGACGTTATTATAAGTGGAACATTTTTTTGATCCATAATACATTTTTTAATTGCTGATAATAAATCTGTACGTTCATTTAATTTACAATATTTAATTAATTCTTTAAAACCATAATTATCTGTATTATCAAAAGAAATCATATTGTTTTGAAATACTTTAATTAATGAATCCTCAACAACTTTTGAATCACTACTAATAGTATGTTTAACAATCATATTAAAAGCATAAAGAGGTAATACTTTTATATTATCTACATATAATTCTATTATTCTTTCTACTTTTTCTGAATCGCTCATTGTTATTACTTTTCCAAATGTATATCCATTTTTATCTTTTTTTATCATTTCTACAAAAGCAGATTCAAATTCTTCTGGGTATTCTCTATAAGCATTTTCAAAATGCTCTGTCTGTATATAGGCATGCTGAAAAGCCTCGTCATTCTTATATTTCATAAATGCTATTAATAGTTTAGGATTCATAAGGAATATTCCTAATAGTTCAACATCTTTGTTATTTTTTAGGCTTTCAACAATGAAGTCAACTATTTCAGGATCTTGAATTACTTGTTCTATTTCATCAAATAAAAAAACAGGTAAATCTTCGATTGAAGCTTTAAATATAGATTTGTCCAAAATATATTTGGTCTGAAATTCTCTTGGCATATCTTTAATTTTTATCTTGCCTTTTCTTATAGCATCTACTAATAATTCTTCTATTTCAGGAGATTCAGACCAAAGCTTTTTAAGGCATTCAACCTTATCTCTTTTTACTACCTCTTCTACTATTCTATCTGAATATGTTGATAATTCTCCTTTTATATTGTTTATATTTCTAATTATGAAATCTTCTAATTCTACCGATGGATTGGTTATATTTATTTGTGGTATACAATTAATTATATTATTCTTAATTATATAATCAATCATTTCTAAATTACTTATACTTTCAAAATTATATTGTTCACTCAATGAATCGAATAACCATTCTTTATTTTCATTATAAAAATCCATAACAATCTGTCCAGCAGATGAAAATTTAAGTTCATCTTTTATTGCTGAAATCATTTCTTCATAATTAGCAAATAATCTGATTAATTCTTCTGGTTCATTATATTTTAAATAATATAAATAGTATTGAAAGTATTCTTCAGTTAAGAATAAATTTGATAAAATATTTGATAATTCTTCAATTATTAACCCTTCTTTAATTCTTTTGCGTAATAGTGCTGATAGTTCAGGATCGTTAATAATTATTTCCCATTCTTTAACAAATAGGTCGATTTTTTCACCGTTTAATGCCTCTTTCAATTCGTTTTTATCATAAAATTTCATGTTTTCACCTACTATGTTAATTATAGCATAAAAAAAGTAAATTATTTACTTTTCTTAAAAACAAATAATTTACTTAATATATAGTTGAATACTGTTATTAATACTTGGGATACTAATGTCCATATAATTACCCATGTCTTAGTATTCATCTTTAAGGTGGTAACAAAGAACCACATTATAAACATATCTAGTAATAGAGTAAGAATTCTACTACTTACAAAGGTAGTAAATTCTTTAAATATATCTTTACTCTTACTTTTGAATACATAGAATCTATTAGTTACATACGCAAATAAAACGGCACATATCCATGATGTTACTACAGCTATTTGTAATTCTATTTTATTTTTAGCATCTAGAATAGTAAATAGTAAACCCCATTTAACTGCAATTGATACTATAGTAGTTAATAAACCTACTACAATGTAAGACCAGAATTCTTCATTCTTATGATATATTCCCCAGCCCCAACGCCAGAATCTAACAAATAGGTTGGGTTTATATTCATTGAATTTATATATCTTATTCTTTTTAACTAAATATCCTGTTTTAGCTTCTTTAATTAATGGTAAATCATTAATAGAATCAGTATACATATTATCTATTATATCTTTAGGATACTCTGAATAAAATAGTGTTACTTTTTCTTTACCATGACAATTATTTCCTAGTATTTCGCCTGTTTTCATATCTACTTCTGTTGCTAGAATATCATGTACTTTGTACTTTTTCTTTAGTGGTTTTAACCAAAATAGACAAGAAGCAGAAATAATAATATCTCTTGAATGATCTTCTTTATCTAACCAAAACTTTTTAATCTTCTTTTCGTGAGTATTCCAAAAATCTTTAACGAAGTAGTTGATATCATCTATGTCTTGAATAAATGAAAATACTACTGATTTGAATTTTTCTTTACTTATTATTTTTAGTATTAATAATAAACCATACCATAATATTTTAGGTACTCTTCTAAGTATTTTAGGATATCTTTTTAAAGCAAAGAAAAAAATATCAATACCAGAGTCGCCGTCATATATTGTACCATCAAAATCATATACATCATATTTCACGAAACATCACCAACTTGTATTGATATTATCATATTTTATTTGTTTTTTCTACGTTTGTTAGGCTTTTTTTCTTTATTATGTTGAAATAACACATCGGTTTTTACTACTAGGAATAGTAATAAAACCATTAATACTATATATATTGCCATAGCTATGTTTTTATCTCCTAATACAAAGAAGATAGAAATACTAGCGAATAGAATATTAATTCCATAGATTATTAATACTGTAGCAGTCATACTAAATTTCATCTTTAGTAATTGGAAATGAATATGTTCTTTATCAGGAGTGCTTATCTTTTCTCCTTTTAACATTCTTCTAAAAATTGCTAAAGCAGTATCAAATATTGGAATAGCTAATATTGATATAGGAACTACTAACGATGTTAATGTTGCTCCTTTAAATCCTAGTAAAGCTATAATACTTATTATAAATCCTAGGAACAAACTACCACTATCACCCATAAATATCTTAGCTGGATGGAAATTATGAAGTAAGAAACCTAAAGTTGATCCAAGCATTATTAGAGATATTATGGTATCTAGTCCTTCTTTCCTATTAAGAATAAATGCTATGATAGATATTGTTAGAAAGTATATAGAAGATATACCAGCACATAAACCATCTAAGCCATCTATTAAGTTAATAGCATTTGTTATACCTATGATAAATAGAATAGTTATTATTTCACTTATAGGGCTTGTAAAATCGAGATTTAAACCAAATATATCAACATGGTTAAGTACTATATTTCCATAAAATACTACAACGCAAGCTGCTGCTAATTGAAGTACTAATTTAGTTCTAGCTCTTATAGGTTTAATATCATCTACAAAACCAGTGAAAACTATAATAAAACCACCAATTAAAACAGCTAACATTTGATAATAGCTTCTAGCAAATAACATATATCCTAAAAGAAAAGCACCAAATATAGCTAAACCACCTAAACGAGGTATAGGAACTTTATGTATTTTTCTTTCATTAGGAATATCTAAAGCATTTACATGTAGAGCACATCTTTTAGCTAGAGGAACCAGTATAGCACTTGCTATAAAAGTGACTAATACTATTAAAAATATATTGTGCCCATTAACATTATAATTAGACATATAAATCACCTAAGTCATTATTATATTATTTTTTATAAATAATTCTACTTTTTCTTTCTTTTATTTACAGTTTCTTCTACAACAGGTACTGCATCTGTTTCATATTCATCAAATGGACTTTCTTCAAAAGTCTTATCATCTAAGAATTCTTTACGAGCTTTTTTAGCTAGTTCTTTTTCTCTTTTCTTTAATAATTTTGCTTCTTTACGAGATAGTTTTTTAGGAGCTTCTTCCTCTTCATCATCAAAGCTTTGGTCATTAGAAGCAGCAATATTATTTAGAATATCTGTATCAGAAACAATAGTTGCTTGTTTTTCTACCTTTTTTACTTTCTTAGCTTTTTCTTTCTTAAGTTTGGGAAGTTCTTCTTTTTTTATTTCTTCTTTTTCTTTTGTTTCTTTTTCTTCTTGAATTAGTTTATGAGTTTCATCTAATTCAAGTAATTCTTCATTCTTTTCTTTATCTATTATCTTAGAGAATTTTTGTTCATTTCTTAATCTTATTTTATTTTCTATATAACTATACATTTCTTCATTTCTATTTTTAAGTTTAGAATTAATTATAGAAAGAACAATTATTATTAATATAGCTACTGCAGATATAGCTGCAAATATTAGAGTTAATAGTTTATAATCAAAGTCTTTATTTGTAGTTTTTGTTTCTTCAACTACATCAGTTGTAGTAGCGTTATACTTTAACATAGTACCTTCAGTTATATCATAATAGTACCATGATTCTTCACCTGATATTAGATTTTTTCCATAGATATAAACAAGATTGTCTCCTTCATTATGATAATAAACATTTATACTATTGTTATTAACAGTGATATTTCTTTTACTTTCATAACCACTTATTAGTTCTTTAGGTTCTGTAGGAATTATTACTAATTGATTGCTAGTTATTTGATTAAATGGAAGATATTTACCATCTTGATACATGAAATAATCTATATTACTTTCTTCATCTTTTAGTAAGACAATAGTAATATTAGAGCTTTCAGAAGTATAAGCTGGTACTTCTTTATCACCCATGTTAATTGTACTTGCTATAAATCCAGCTGGCACTTCTTTAACATCTTTTTTAGTTACTACTGTATATTTTTTACCTTCTACTTCGACTTCAATAGGATTTTCTTCTGCTCTCGTAATAGTTAAGTTATAACTTTTTTTCTTACCATTTTGAGCAGTAACAGTAATAGTGAATTTATTAGTTCCTTCTGTTAAAGTTACTACATCTATAGGTGTTACAGAAGCTGTCTTATCTTCAAGATAAGCATTTATTTGAACACTTTCTACATCACTATCTACATCTACAGTATATTCTGTTACATCTTTATTGAATTCAGGAGTTAATGTATAATTAACTACTTCTAAAACACGAAGGTTGGCATTACTACTATATGAGGCTTGGATTTCTTCTTTAGTTTTAGCTGTTACATTAACAGAACCAGCAGATGATTGTAAAGCATTACCATCATCGTCATAAGCTTGGCCACTTACTGAGAAGGTTCCACTACCGCTTTTCAAAGCTTGGAATTTGTATGTTACAGAAGCATATCCAGTTAGAGTAGATCCTGTTTTTACACAAGCTCCACCAGTATCAGAACCAGATGATGTAAGTTTAAATACATCTTGATTGTAGTTTAAACAATACTCCCAGCCAGCTGCACCACTAGCATTAACTGTAATTGAAACAGTATTTCCTATTGTTACCGTAGTAGCACTTGCTTTAACAGTAAAAGATGCAGCGGAGACAGTAAGTATTCCAACAAACATCATTAATATTGTAAACAATAAATATTTTAATTTTTTCATAGTATCACCTATAAGTTACCCTTTCCTAAAATATGTTTTTGTATTAATAGTAAATCTACTATATTTATTTTACTATCATAATTTGTATCCCCTGCATAGAATTTATATGTTTCTAGGTTTCCTTTACCTAGAATGTGTTTTTGGACTAGTAATAAGTCAACAATATTGATTTTATCATCACCATTAATATCTCCGCGTATTACAACACTATAAGCTTTTTCTTCGTTTGTTCCTTTTATTGTAACCGTATCTCCTGTTACTAGATTTCCATCTGATTTTACTGTTCCACCTTGATTTTTAACTTCAGCTTGCGCCCCATTATTACTTATGGTACTTAGTAAATCATTAGTACTATAACCCATTGATATACCATAGAAGGTATTGTCGTTTAGTTTTAGTCCTAAATTGTTTGCTACATCGTCTACTTTAATTACTGGTGCTTCAATATTATGTCCATCTTCAGGAATGTTTCTTGTAATTGTTAAATTAATACTTCTTTTTGATCCACTTGGAGCAATAACAGTAATTGTTGTATTTATCTTGTTATCGATAAATGATAATTCTCCAATACCAGAAACGGCAGCATCATTATCTTCTTTATCAACTGATATTATTGCTTTTTCTTCACCAGTAGTAATTGTATAGTAATACTCTAAAGTTTCTCTATTAAAGTCAGGTAATACTACATCATTTACTTTAATACTTGATAAGTAGTTATTATAACTTTTACTACTTGCATCACTACCTATTTCACTAACTCCGGAATCAGTATATACTGGTATTAAGAATGAGAAATTAGTATTTAACATATCTGCTTTTTTATATGCTGAGTATAATGTTTGACCTTCTTTAATAGGAGCATAGATATTAGTCATATATTGATGAGCGTATAAATTGTAGTATTTATTTGGACTTACATTGAACTTTTCATAATACAAGGTATTTTGTCCTCTTGATACATATTGTTCTTTTAAGAACTCAGCTCCACCCATTATAGCTTTTTCTGGAGTATCCCAAGGTCTACCATAAGTAGTTTGACCAAAGTATCCGGCTGCATAAGCAAGTCCTCGTCCAATAGAACCTAAATTATATTTTGAATCGTAATAAGCTCCAATGTTATAGAAGTTATAAAAGCCATCTAAAGTTTTACCTTCAAATGTTATATTAGTGGTTATATCTGTTCGACCTGTTAAGTTTGTTGTATATAAACCAGATACAGCACCATAATCTGCTTTAGAAGCACCTTCTTGTTTACTTCTAGCTAGTAAGTGTAAAGGGTTTATACCATTTACTCTTCCCGCTTCTTTATATGTTGGTTTAAAGTTAGCTAGATGACCTGTTGCAACATTATCTATTGCTACATCATTTGCTTGTTCTTTACTAGCTTCTAAATCTAAAAATTGAAATATTAAGTTTTCATATAAGGCATTTTGAGGATCAAGAAACATCTTTACTACTTCTGGTATGATGTAATAATAACTTGCTTCTAACTGATTACCATTTAAATAATAGTTTGAATTATTTGTTTGTAAAGCACTTTGCCATTTTTCTTTATCAGCAGCATCTACTAAACTAACCCCTGTTGCTTCGGCTTTGAATTCCCAAGCTGGGTATTTACTATGTAGATAGTATAGATAAGGACAGTAGTTTTCGGGGAAACCACTTAGTTTTAAAGCATTACAATAGTTTTCGTATGTTTCTATTCCTTCTTTATTAGTATTTAAAGTGCTAGCGTTTATATTAATTACGTAGCTCTTAGCTATATAACCTGTTTCTCCATCATATTCTATTTTATAAGTAGAGTTTTCTAAACCTACTACTTTTACTTTTGTACCATAGGCAAGTTCTGTCACTTGAGATGAAGTAAAAACATTAGGGGCATTATGTACACCTAAAGAATCAGCAAAAATAACACCTTCAAAAGGGTATTCTTCTGCTAAAACTATATCTATACTAAATAAGAAGGTTAAGATAAATGTAAATAAAATGACTATTCTATTTCTTTTCATTTTCATCATACCTCCTTTAGCTTATACTAATTAATTATATCACATGAGAAGGTCTATCTCAACAATTGACACTTTTGAAATGTAAAATTGTTCTAGGTACTTATTTATGTTATAATTTAGTTTATGAAAAGAATTAAGGAGTTAATATGAAAGCATTAAATAAGAAATTAAAAAAAGCTGGAAAAGTATCAAGTTTCTTTTATAAATTAACTTTACTATTATACTTTGGATGCTTTATTTATTTTATATATGGTTTATTACATTTAGCAAGAGTTGAAACAATGATTAGAGTAATTATTATTTCTTTTTTTGCGTTATGGTTTGTACTTTATTTGTTAACGGGATTGGTAACAGTTGTTAGTTCTAAGAAGAAGACTTTTATTATTCTTACAATAGTAACTTTACTATTCTGTCCTCTATTTGTAGGATCATCATTTGTAATTAATACTATTTTTGATAAGTTAAGTATTATGAATAGAAATACTATTACTTATACTACTAATGTAATTACAATGAATGAAACTAAGTTTAGTAGTAATTCTGTAATAGGTATGATAAGTGATAAAGATGATATAGAAGGTAATATATTAGCTAAGAAGTTAAAGAAAAAGGAAAAGCTTGATAATAAGGTAGTTAAGTATGATGAATATCCTGAAATGTTAAGAGATTTATATAACGGTGTTATAGATGCTTGTTTTATTTCAAATAATTATGCGATTACATTTGGAAATAATGAAGACTTTGGTGATATAGATGATAGAGTAAAAGTTATATATGAGTATAGTGAAGATAGAGAAAATGCTGATAATAGTGTTATTAAAAATAGTGGTAAAGCTTTAACTGAACCGTTTACTCTACTTATTATGGGTGTTGATTCAGAAGTAGATGGATTAAAAGCTAATCAAGCTTTTAATGGCGATACGTTAATACTTGTTACATTTAATCCAAATACATTAACGGCAACAATGTTTAGTATACCTCGTGATACTTTTGTACCTATTGCATGTAATAATAATAAAAAGAATAAGATTAATTCATCAGCTGCATATGGATCTAGTTGTGTTATTAGAACTATTCAAAATCTAACAGGAATTAATATTGATTATTATGTCAAAGTTAATTTTAAAGGTGTTGTTGATTTAGTAAATGCTGTTGGAGGTGTAACAGTTGATGTAGAAGCTCCTACTTGGTGGTATACCGAAGGTGGTAAAACTTATAAGAATAAAGTATGTGAACAAGATTCTAATAGAAGATTTGGTAAAGATATAGTATGTATGGACTTAGGTGTACAAACATTAAATGGTGAACAAGCTTTAGCTTATGCTAGATGTAGACATTTATATGCTCTATCCGATATTGCTCGTAATCAACATCAACAACAAATAATTGAAGCTTTATTAGGTAAAGTAAAAGTTGTAAGAAGTATTAAGGAATTTGAAAAACTTATTGATGCTGTATCTAAAAATATAGAAACAAATATTACTACTAATCAGATGATGAGCTTATATGAAGTAGCTAAGAAGATGGTAATAGATGATGATGAAAATCATAAATTCTCTATTCAAAAAACTTATTTAGCATATTATGATTTAGGTTTATCTTATACTAGTGCTTTAGGTTATTATGAAGAAAGTTTAAATGAAATAGTAAAAGCTATGAAAGTTAATTTAGGTATATTACCTGCTGATGTAATTAAAACATTTGATATATCATATAGTGAAAATTACACTACTCCACTAATTGGATATGGTTTAACAGGTAAAAGAGAAGCTGTGGTTCCTAGTTTTGTAGGATATGATAGTTTCTATGTAGATAATTGGTGTAATAATAATGGTATAACTTGTTACTTTAATAGAACTGAAAGTACGGTTGAAAAGAATCAAATTATTTCTCAATCTGTTACTGGTGAATTGTTATCCGCTGTATCAGTAATTAATTTTAATGTAAGTGATGGTACTACTGAAGAAGTTGCTGAAAATGTAGAAAAGAAAATAGAAGAAACAAATAAAGAAGAAATAGAACATGTAGAAACTCCTCAGATAAAAAAAGAAGTTGAAGAAGAAAAAGATGAAGAAAAAGTCGAAGTACAAGAAGAGGAAGAAGATAATGAAGATGAAAGTACCGAATAAAGGTACTTTTATTCTATTAGTAAATGATATATTATTAAGAAGTGATGCAAATGAAAATAGAAGTATTTAAAACAAAGAAAGATATTAGAGATATAAAGATAGCTATTTTAGCAGATATTCATTATCATCCTAATTATAGTAAAAGAATTTTAAATAGTGTCCTAAAGCAATTAGAAGAGGAGAAACCCAATTATTTAACTATTGTAGGTGATATCTTAGATAGATCTAATTATGACCCTAAAGGACTTATAGATTTCTTAAAAAAGATAGATAAGGGTATCAAAATAATCATAATATTAGGTAATCATGATATTCATTATCGAAAGAAAAAACTGATAGAATATGTAAATGAAGATTTTATTAATTCTTTAAAAAAATTAGATAATTGCTATTTACTTAGAGATACGTGCTATCGTGATAACAATATATGTTTTTATGGTTTTGATTTAGATTGTGAGCATTATTATTGCAAGAAAGAAAAATATACTGATTTTGTTAAAAAGGTAAAAGTATATAATCCTCCATTCAATGATAGTGAATACAATATATTACTATTTCATAGTCCTGTTAATATATATACTTATATAGGCAATAATCCTAATTCTAATTTTGCTAAAGCTGATTTAATAATATCTGGACATATGCATAATGGAGTAGTACCCTATGCTATAACTAATTTAATTAATAAGAGATTTAAAATTAATCATTCTTTAGTCTCCCCTTCTAGAAGATTATTTCCTAGATATGCTCAAGGAAGGGTTTATAAGATAAAAGATGGTATTATATATGAAGGATTATCTAAATTTAGTAAGTCCTCTGGTATATTTCATTATTTTGATTTTATTTATCATAAAAGGGTTAAGTTTATTACAATAGAACATTATTAAATAAATAAACGACTATTACTAGTCGTTTTTTTCTATGCAAATGCTCCTAATTTTGGTTTGTATTCTACTACTGACCATTTGTTATTAGTATCTGGTGCTACAACAATACTTCCTTCATCGTCATAGCCCATGTCTTTTGTATATTTCCATTTTAATTCTACTACGTATACTTTTTCTACTTCTTTAACACATTTACCATTATTATTTTTAGTAAACTCTTCTGGACAGGTATTATTATCTAATTGTTCAATAAATATATAGCTATCTTCATTTATACTAACTGTTTCTACACTGCTTACTTCTGGTAATTCTTGAGTTCTTTTACCATAAGAATCATCTTGCATAGTAGAATATAATGTATCCATTACTTTAGTTTTAAACATTTCTTCTTTTGTAGAGTTAAAGAATGCTTTACCACCAACGTCGTACTTATTTATTTTACTATTTAATGAATATAGATCTATTACAAATAGTCTAGCTACATATTCACTGTATTTTTCTGTATCTAATTCTTTAGCATTTAGTACTTCTTTTAGTTTATTAAATTCCTCTTTATATAGTTTGCTATCTCTATCATCGACATAGTAACCATATTTTTCTATACTATCTAATATTTTTACATTAATTTTTTCATCTTTAGGATTCTTTAAGAAATTATAAGTAAAATATCCACCTACACCTAATAATAGAATAATTACTAGTATTAATAATACTTTTTTCTTACTTTTTTTAGGTTTTATTTTTCTTAGTTCTTTTTTCTTCATATTGCTATTCTCCCTTTTCTTCTATTATTATGTTATCTCCTTCTTTTTTGATTAAATCATGAACAATAATATTATTAGATATATCTAGTACTTCTTCAGCTCTTTGCTTTAATGTATCGATATAATCATCCTCTATTACTACTCCTTCTTTTAGAATTAAGTAAGTATTAGATGTATTACTATAATAAATATTATTCGTTACAAAGTTTCCACTTGGGAAGATAACATAGTTGTTCTCGCCGATATCATATATATCATGACCTAAGGCGTAAGGATTACTAAATCCCATCATATTACCAATAGTTGGTAATACGTCATACATTCCTATGGTATTTTCATTAACTTTTTTAAGCTTTTTAGCTATTTTTTTGTTTTTAGTCCATATTATTAATGGAGTTTTTCTATTAATTTCGTGACGGAAAGAATTATAATCGTAATAGTTTTCGTCCCCTTCTTTATATACTTCACCAGTTTTAGTATCATAGTTATAAAAATATTGATATTCATTTTTGTTCAATCTAGCGTCGTGATCACCATAGAATACAAATACAGTATTATCGTAATATTCGCTTTCATTTACGTAATCTACAAATGTACCTAAAGCCATATCAGAGTAATGAGCACTTATTAAGTAGTTACCTAATTTTGTTCCTTTTAGATAATCATCTGTTTTTTCTACTTTTTCACCAGTATTTGGATTTTCTACTGTATAAGTATTAGTTAAATCTAGTTCACCAAAATAGTTATATAATTCAGGATGGAACTCAGTTGCTGCAAATGGTGAATGGTTAGATAATTGAATTATAGTTCCCATATAAGGTGATTTTTCTTGTTCAATCCGTTCTAGTTTTTCTTGTAATTGAGCGAAGAAATCAACATCATTTAAGCCCAAACCAAGCCATCTTGGATCTTCTTTATCACCGATATCAAATTCATTTTTAAATATCATTTCATCATAGCCAAGACTTGGATGCATGTTATTTCTATTCCACATTGAAGGCCCATTAGCATGGGTACTAAATGTAAAATATCCCTTTTCTTTTAACAATTTAGGTATACTTACATAATCTCTTTTATAGTAGCTTACAAATACAGTACCACTACTTACAGGCATCAAGGAAGTATTTAAAGTAAACTCTGTATCGGAACTAGTACCTACACTTATCTGTGGATAGAAGTTAGGAAAATACATACCTTCCTTAGATAATTTGTTTACGGTAGGTGTTAATTCTTGATCATTTATTTTCATATCTACTAAGTAGTTTTGAATACTTTCCATATGAACAAATATAACGTTCATACCTTCTAATATACCAGTATATTTATTCTTCTTTTTATTAGCATCTTCTGCCATTTTATTAGCGTAGTATTCTTTAAACTCCTTAGCAGCTTCATCGTAACCAAATAAAGAATTAATCTTTGGTGTTAAACTTTGTACTAAGTCATTTGATTGATATAGAATTATACCAAATCTTTGTACAACCAATTCTCTATTCCACTGTTTAACTAAACGGCTTATATCAGAAGCATTGATATTTACTAAAGTAAAGCACAATATTATTACGCCAGTAAGAATTGTTGAAGTAAACATCTTCTTACTCTTTTCAATCTTTTTTACATAAAAATAGTAATTATTTGAAAGCAATTTTCGATGAATATAATAATATAGTAATGGTAAGATAATATACATGAAATCAACAAAACGTATTTTTTCTATTACGGAATCCCCTACTTCTCCTACTAGTTTTAATTCAGCGAGTAATGAGAATGAAGCAAAGGATGTATAAAACGTATAATAAACGGAATTAACACAACAAGCTAAAGTATATATAGATAACCATACAAAATAGTATTTAAATCGCTTATCTGGTTTATGTAAGTAACCTAATGATCCGATTATTATTATTAAAGCTAAATCACATATAAATGGTTTATAATCAAAGGTATTTTTTATAGTACTATTTCTAATTAAAACTGTTTCAAGCAACGCAAAAAGAACATAAGTTAGAAATAACTTATTTGTTGAAACATAAGAAACTATTTTCTTTTTAATTTTATTAAAAATACTAGATATTTTCTTTTTCAAAAAAAATCCCTTCTTCGTATTACTATTATATCAAATTGTACTTTTTCTATCAATAACGATACTTTTGTTTACCTTTTACCCTGTTTTTAGGCGATTTTAAGTATTTATACTTGATATTTTTGGAAAATGATGCTAATATTTATTTACATGCAGGTGTAGTACAACGGTTAGTATACAACCTTGCCAAGGTCGAGATGGCGGTTCGATTCCGCTCACTTGCTCCATATGATATTTCTATTCGGACTATTATGAAATAGTTCGTTTTTTATTGGCGAATAATATATATAGGCGTGATTGATTTAGTAAAACATAAAAAAACTAGAATACTCTAGTTTAATTATTTGCTTCATATTTTTTAGCTAATTCTTCTAATGATTTTTTAGCTTTATATATAGCATGATTTTTATCAAATACTGTGCCAGATTCCTTAATATTATTTATATCTCTCTGCTTTTCTATAGCCATATTTTTAACTAGTGAAACTATTTCATCATTTAAATCATTTTGATTATTTAATCCCATATATATTAACTGAGGTATAAATCCTAAAGATGCACTTACATAATATCTACCATTAAAGTCATTAGCATAACTAATATCTTTATTATTAACTATTGGCGTGTTTATCGAATTAGTTAAATAAACAATAACCATATTATTTTCATAATCTATCATTGTTAAAGTTCCGGTCCATCCTTGATGTCCTATAGTATTCTCTGGTGATTGTGTACCGAAGTACCACACTCTTCTATCGTCAGCTTCTCTCCACCAACCTATTCCATAATTAATGGAATTATCACTTTTCGGACTAATAAATAAGTCTCTAGTATTCTTAGAAAAATACTTATTATTTCCATAACCGCCAGATAACATTACAAAAGCTAATTTTGCTAAATCAGATGCACTTGCAAATAATCCAGCATGACCTGACATACCTTCCATCATATAATAAGCTTCTTCATCATGTACTTCACACTTAATAGTATCTTTTCTTACCCTTGGGAAGTCAATTAAACCATCTCTTGTATTACCATTAAGTTCTGTAGCAGCACAACTATCCTCATTAAAGCCGTTTTCTAAAGGATTATAAGTAATATGTTTTAATCCCATTGGTTCCCAATATATTTCTTTTAAGAAAGTATTTAAGTCTTTGCCACTTATCTTTTCTATTATTAATCCTAGTAGCATATAATCTATATCGGAATATAATGTTTTACTTTTTGGTTCGTATATTAGTGGTGTCCTATTAATGCCTTCTAATAGTGTTTTTTCTTTATTAGCATCATCTATATATAATATATTTTTAACTTTATTATCTAGTTTTTGATTAACTATATCAAAATATTCATTATGGTAATGCCCACTATCTGGAAATCCAGCTTGATGCATTAGAACGTTTTTAATAGTAATATTGCTTTTCCATTCCTTTATCTTTTTTAAACCTGGGTAGTTATCTTTATACGAAGCGTATTTAATGTCTAATGTATTATCTACGAAACTCTTCCCTATTATATCCACTATTTTATCATCTAAACTGATCTTACTATTATCTATTAAGTATTGGATTCCATATACTACAGAATACATTTTTGTATTAGAAGCTAAATCATATAGTGTATCATTTGATACCTTAATACCATTTTTTATTCTAGAACCATCTTTATTATATGAATTAACTAATCCCCAAGAATTGTTATATACTAGTTTCCCATCTTTTATTACGGCTAATTGAGAGCTAGTAAAACCATTATTAATATCTTCATTTATAATATTGCTTATTAAATCAAATGTTTCTTTTCTTAATCCTACATCATTTAATTTACCATCTATAACTGTAGGATATGGTATATTTATTTCTATTGCTTCTTTTATGTCATTTGGATATATATTACTTACAAGTAAAGTATTAGTTCCATTAATTGTGATTTTACTAATATCTAATTCAAAAATACCATTTTTAATATCATAAGTATTAATTTTCATATTATTAACAAATAAATCAAAACTTTCAACTTCTTTACTAACGTTTAGATATAACTTTCCTTGGTCTTTATAACCATCAAAACTATACATACTATTCATTGGTAAATTATCATCTACGTATCCTTTCCAATCAGGGAATTTAACTATAGCTTGCCAAGTACCATTTGGAATGTTCTTTATTTTATCAATCTTAATATTGTCCGGTTTTATAAATAATTTAATACCAATTAATAAAACAATTATAAAGAATAATATCCATAATATTTTTTTCATATACCATCACCTATTCAATTATAACATATAGTGCTTTCTAAGCCCCTACACTTTACATATTATTTATATAATATTATTGTAGAAGAGATTAAAGAAATAACCCTAAAAGTATTTGAACACATTGATTTATATATTTGTATTATGTATAATTATTTTGTGAGTTGCAGATATAGTTCAATGGTAGAACGAGTGCTTCCCAAGCATTAGATGCGGGTTCGATTCCCGTTATTTGCTCCATTTAGAAATACAATTAGTCGTGAGACTAATTTTTTTGTGCTTGAATATCTCATAAAATAGTAATATTCCGATTAATAAGAAAGACAAAAAGTTGGTCTTTTATTTTTTTAAAAGACCAACTTTTATTTGAAATGCTGATTATTATATTTTATCTGGAATTAATTTATCTATA
>JAEEGL016348072.1_pt1 | contig 25478 bp, 30 predicted proteins | sample 9134231 | NCBI WGS metagenome assembly JAEEGL01 (sample SAMN16246548, study PRJNA631951) | gut metagenome | biome: gut microbiome; feature: rumen; material: fiber-attached | host: Bos | place: Iran: Karaj | collected 2018-10
GATAATCCTCACAAAATCACAGATACAAAAAGAGACATTGCAAGAGTAATGACAGTTCTTCGTTCAAAGAACGATGAGCAATGATCTGTAGAGAGGAGTAAAAGATGAGCGAAGTACAAGAAAGATCTCTCAGAAAAACGAGAGTAGGCAAAGTCGTAAGCGATAAGATGGACAAGACAATTGTAGTCGCAATCGAAGACAATGTTAAACATCCGAAGTACGGCAAAGTCATGAAAAGAACAGTAAAAATTAAGGTGCATGATGAAAACAACGAGTGCACCGTCGGCGATAAAGTCAGCGTCATGGAAACAAGACCTCTTTCCAAAGAGAAAAGATGGCGTCTTGTATCTGTGATCGAAAAGGCAAAATAATATCTGCAGTGCAGGGTGCAGCGTACATTATATATGTATGAATCCCGTGAGATGCAGAATTTAAGGAGGAAATCACAGTGATACAACAGCAGTCACTTATGAATGTCGCCGACAACACAGGCGCAAGAGAACTCATGTGCATTCGTGTGCTCGGCGGTACCGGAAGAAGATATGCCGGTGTCGGAGACGTTGTAGTATGTGCGGTTAAAAAGGCCGCTCCCGGCGGACAAGTCAAAAAAGGCGAAGTCGTTAAGGCAGTTATCGTACGCACCGTCAATCCAATAAAACGTGCTGATGGTTCAACAGTCAGATTTGACGAAAACGCAGCAGTTATTATAAAAGAAGATAACACACCCAGAGGTACACGTATCTTTGGACCTGTAGCCAGAGAATTGAGAGAAAAAGATTATCTTAAGATTCTTTCATTGGCTCCGGAAGTACTATAATAGGAGGCTAACATGAATAAAGTTCACGTAAAAAAAGGCGATACAGTTATAGTTGTTTCCGGTAACGATAAGGGTAAAGTAGGCAAAGTTGTCGAAGTATCCCCAAAAGAAGGAAAAGTTATCGTTGAAAAAGTAAATGTACAGACAAAACATGTTAAAGCAAGAAAACAGAATGACCCAAGCGGAATCATGGAAGTTGAAGGCGCTATTTATGCATGCAAAGTTGTTCCGTACGTAAAATCAGGCGAAACAAAAGCCACAACAACTACTACAAAAGCTAAGACTACAAAGTCAAAAGCTAAAAAGACAGAAACTAAATAAGGAGGAACGGAATAATGTCAAGAATGAAAGAATATTATCTTAAGAACGTTGCTCCGGAACTCCAGAAACAGTTCAATTATAAGAGCCCAATGCAGATTCCGAAGTTCGATAAGATAGTTATCAACGTAGGTGCTGGCGACGGCAAGGACAACGCTAAAGTAATCGACACTGTAATTGAAGAATTAACAACAATTGCAGGTCAGAGAGCAGTTCCAACATACGCAAGAAAATCAGTAGCTAACTTCAAAGTTAGAGCCGGCATGAAGATCGGTGCTAAGGTTACACTTCGTGGCGACAGAATGTACGATTTTATTGATAGACTCTTCTCACTTGCACTTCCACGTGTTCGTGACTTCAGAGGAATCAATCCAAACGCATTTGATGGCCGTGGCAACTATTCACTTGGCCTTAAAGAACAGCTCATATTCCCTGAAATCGAGTACGATAAGATCGACAAGATCAGAGGTATGGACATTAACTTTGTTACAACTGCTACAACAGATGAAGAAGCTAAGGCTTTGCTCACATTGATGGGCGCGCCTTTCTCCAAGTGAAAAGGAGTTAACTAATGGCTAAATTATCAATGAAACTCAAACAGCAGAGACCTGCTAAGTTTTCTACAAGAAAGTATAACAGATGTAAAATATGCGGTAGACCGCATGCTTATCTCCGTAAATACGGTATATGCAGAATCTGCTTCCGCGAGCGCGCTTACAATGGTGAAATACCTGGCGTAAGAAAAGCTAGCTGGTAATAATTATCAAAAGCTCCATCTTGTCGGTAGGAAAGTTTATCTTTAACCCCCGACACGCCGTCGGCAAATTGCCGGCAGCAAGGATAAGCATAGGGAATATTCCCAAAACTTAAAACACTTGCATTAAAGGAGGAAAATCAAATGCAAATTTCAGACGTAATTGCAGATATGCTTACACGCATCAGAAACGCTGCAAACGCCAAACATGAAACCGTTGACATTCCTGCTTCTAACATGAAGAAATCTATTGCAGATATCTTGGTTGAAGAGGGCTACATTTCCGGTTATCAGGTTATCGAAGACGGAAAACAGGGAACAATCAGAGTTACCCTTAAGTACGGCAAAGGCAAAACAAAGACAATCCAGGGACTCAGAAGAGTTTCTAAACCAGGTCTTCGTGTTTACTCAACATGTGAAGAAATGCCAAAGGTTCTCAACGGACTCGGCATTGCAATCGTATCTACATCTAAGGGCGTAGTTACTGACAAAAAAGCTCGTGAGCTTGGCGTCGGCGGCGAAGTTCTTGCATTCGTATGGTAATCGGGAGGAATTGACATGTCAAGAATTGGTAGAAAATCAATTACAGTTCCTGCTGGTGTTGATGTAAAAATCGAAGGCAACACAGTTTGCGCTAAGGGTCCAAAGGGCGAACTCTCAACAACATTTAATCCAATGATCAGCGTTAAGCTTGACAATGGTGTTATAACTGTTGAACGTCCGGACGATTCCAATATGAGCAAATCACTTCACGGAACAACAAGAACAATAATCAACAACTTGATTACAGGTGTTCATGAAGGATACTCACAGAAGCTTCTCCTTGTTGGTGTAGGTTACAAAGCTGCACTTCAGGGACAAGACCTCAACTTATCTCTTGGATATTCACATCCAGTGATTTTCAAAGCTGAAAACGGCATTACATTCGAAGTACCGGATTCAACAACAGTAGTTGTTCACGGTGCAAGCAAACAGGCAGTTGGCGCAATCGCAGCTAACATTCGTGCAAAGAGACCACCTGAGCCATATCTTGGTAAGGGCGTCAAGTATGACGGTGAAAAGATTCGCCGCAAAGCTGGTAAAGCTAGCAAATAATGAAAGGAGCGGACAATTATGGTATCAAGAAAAGACAGTAATCAAGCACGTCTTAAACGTCATAAGAGAGTTAGAGCTAAAATCTCCGGTACTCCAGACAGACCGCGCCTTTGTGTTTATCGTTCACTCGCTCACATCAGCGCACAGCTTATAGACGATGTAAATGGTGTTACAATAACATCAGCTTCAACTTATGAAAAAGATTTCAATGAATACGGTGGCAATCAGGAAGCTGCTAAGAAGGTCGGAAAGATCATAGCAGAAAGAGCTCTTGATAAGGGACTCAAGACAATCGTATTCGATCGTGGCGGTTATGTATATACAGGCCGCGTTAAAGCACTTGCAGACGGCGCCCGTGAGGGCGGCCTGGAATTTTGATAGGAGGGAAACATGGCTAGAATTTACGTAAATCCAGAAACATTAACTGAGAAAACAGTAGCTACAAACCGTGTATCCAAGACTGTCAAAGGTGGTCGTATCGGACGTCAGACAGCAATCATGGTAGTAGGTGACTACAATGGTCACGTAGGCTACGGACTTGGCAAAGCAATGGAATTCCCGGAAGCAATCCGTAAGGGAATCGAAGATGCCAAGAAAAACATTATTGAGGTTTCACTCAATAACAACACAATACCTCACGAAATAATCGGCAAATACGGTGCAGCAAGAGTATTGCTCAAACCGGCTGCTCCTGGTACAGGTATCATCGCTTCAGGAACAGTACGTGCCGTTGTTGAAATGGCAGGAATTAAAGACATCAGAGCTAAATGCCTCCGTTCAAGTAATCCTACCAACGTGGTTAAAGCAACATTTGCAGGACTCAGTGCACTCCGCACAGCTGATCAAATCGCAGCAGTCCGTGGCAAGAACAAAGACTAATTTGGAGGGGTAATACGATGGAAAAAATCAAAATTACTTTGACAGGTAGCCTTATTGCTGCTAAACCGAATCAAAAAGCTACAGCTAAATCTCTCGGTCTGAGAAAGATCGGTGATTCAACTGTACAAAACAAAGACGCTTCAGTATTGGGTAAAGCGAAAGTTATCGCTCACCTCGTAAAAGTTGAAGATGCTGAATAAGCATCCGCAATTGCGTCAATAATCACGTTATAAGGAGGAAAAACCAAAATGAAGCTTAACGAACTTAGCCCTGCAGTCGGCTCCGTTACACCAGCTTGGCGTAAAGGTAGAGGCGTAGGTTCCGGAAACGGAAAAACAGCAGGAAAAGGGCACAAAGGTCAGAACGCAAGATCAGGCGGTGGTGTCCGCATTGGTTTTGAAGGTGGTCAAATTCCGCTTTACAGAAAGCTCCCAAAGAGAGGATTCAATAATAGATTTGCAGTTAAATACTCAACTGTAAACGTTTCAGATCTCAATGTCTTTGCGGATGGCGATGTTGTAACAGTTGAAGATCTTGTACAAAAGAAAATCGTTAGAAAAGTAAATGATGGTGTTAAAGTACTTGGCCGTGGACCTATCGAAAAGAAGCTCACAGTTAAGGCTCATGCATTTACAGCCGGTGCCAAAGAGCTTATTGAGCAGGCAGGCGGAAAGTGCGAGGTGATCTAATTGTTTAGAACACTTCAGAATGCATGGAAGGTACCAGAGATTAGAACTAAGATTCTTTTCACACTCTTCATCTTGCTCATTTATAGAATAGGTGCTGCTTTGCCTGTTCCTTTTACAGACAACACAGTACTCAGAATTGCAGAAATGTACGGCGCAGGTTCAGTATTTACTTACTTGAACATCTTGTCAGGTGATGCTTTCTCAAAGGCAACATTGTTTGCTTTGTCTGTTTCACCATACATCACTGCACAAATCGTTATTCAGTTGCTTACAGTTGCTATTCCTGCTCTTGAACGTCTTTCAAAAGAAGGCGAAGAAGGCAGAAAGAAAATCAACAAGATTACTCGTTATCTCACAGTAGTTCTTGCACTGATAACATCTTATGGATATTATTCCATACTCACTTCAAGTCAGATCACAGCTGCATATGGCAATATAGTTTACCAGGCTGAAGGATTCTGGAAATTCTTTGTAGCTGCAACTATTATCCTTTGCTATACAGCAGGCGCAATGTTAATCATGTGGCTCGCTGAAAAAGTTGATGAACAAGGACTTGGAAACGGCGTTTCAATGATCCTCTTTGCAAATATAGTTACAGGACTTCCATCCACAATTTCTACATTTGCAACACAGATCTCTGAATACCTCAAGGGCGACAATGCTTACCTTGCAGTTGCAATAGTGCTTAGCGTTCTTGCAGTTGTTATCGTTGTCGGATCAATTCTGTTTGTTGTATTCATGTCAGATGCAGAAAGACGTATTCCTGTTCAATACGCAAAGCGTGTTGTCGGTAGGAAGATGTACGGCGGACAGAACTCAAATCTCCCAATCAAACTTAATATGTCAGGTGTTATGCCGATAATCTTTGCTAACACAATTGTTTCACTGCCGGTTACGATACTTTACTTTGTCGGACCTAAAGAGGGAACATTCTGGTATAGCGTTCAGAGAGCACTTGGCTCTGACAGCTGGATTTATAGTTTGATATTGTTCCTTTTAATTATAGGATTTGCTTACTTCTATACGTCGATTTCTTTCAATCCTGTAGAAGTATCAAACAACCTTATGCAGCAAGGCGGCTCAATTCCTGGTATCAGACCTGGAAAACCAACAGCTCAGTTCATCAAGAAAGTTCTTAATAAAGTTGTCCTCATGGGCGCTTTCTTCCTTGGAATCGTAAGCTGCGTACCGCTTATCATTAACATAATCTCAGTAGATTTGTTCAAAGTTGGTCTCGGTATCGTATCATTCTCAGGTTCAACACTTCTCATCGTAGTTGGCGTTGTTCTTGAAGTATTCCGCGATCTCGAATCTCAGCTCGCACTGCGTCACTATAAGGGATTCCTTAATTAACAAACTATCTTTCACGTGTCCGGAATTTGTTCCGGATACGTGAGAGCAGACACGGAGGTAAAACTATGAAACTAATGTTTCTGGGCGCTCCAGGTGCCGGAAAAGGAACACAAGCTGAAATAGTATCAGAGAAATATTCAATTCCTGCTATATCTACAGGAGCTTTGCTCAGAGAAGCTATGGCAAACGGAACTGAACTCGGTACATTAGCTAAAAAATATGTTGATTCGGGATCACTTGTTCCTGATGAAGTAATAATTGGTTTAGTGAAAGAAAGATTGGCCGAAAAGGATTGTGCCAATGGCTATATTCTTGATGGATTTCCAAGAAATGTTTCTCAGGCAGAAGCACTTGACCAAATGGGTATCAAACTTGACTTAGTCATAGATATTCATGTTTCTGATGAAAGAATAGTTAAGCGCATGTCCGGTAGAAGAGTTTGCAAGGATTGCGGCAGATCTTATCACACAGAATCAAGCCCTTCAAAAGTTGAGGGTGTATGCGATGTTTGTAACGGAGAACTTCTTTTCAGAAAAGATGACGATCCTGTCGTTGTTAAACACAGATTGGAAGTTTATCATGAACAAACTGAGCCATTAATAAACTATTATTCAAAAAAAGGTGTCCTCGTGACAGTTGAAGGACAAGAGGAAAAAGCTGAAACAACGAAGCTCACTCTTGCCGAAATAGATAAGGTCAGAAACAAATGATCATAATCAAAAATAACGAACAGCTGGATTTGATGAGAATCGCAGGAAGAATTACCGGAGAGGCAATTCTTGTCGGTAGAGATCACATCAAAGAAGGCGTTTCTACAGCTTACATAGACAAAGTAATTCGCGAATATATTGAACGTTGCAACTGCAAACCGACGTTTCTTGGATACGGTGGTTTTCCTGGAGCTGTTTGCGTTAGCGTAAACGATGAAGTAATCCATGGAATACCGAGTCCGGACAGAATCCTTCACGAAGGAGATATTGTCAAGATTGACTGCGGTGCCGAATACAAGGGATATACAGGCGACAGTGCAAATACGTTCCCGGTCGGAAAGATTTCCGATGCGGCAGCAAAACTCATAGAAGCCACTAAAGAGAGTTTCTTCAGAGGAATAGCTCAGGCGAAAGCCGGTGGCAGAGTTGGAGACATCGGAGCTGCCGTAAGCGAATATGCTGAATCAAAAGGATATGGAGTTGTACGTCAGTATGTAGGTCATGGAGTTGGCAAGGATCTTCATGAAGACCCGGAGGTTCCGAACTTCGGAACAAGGGGAAGAGGTCCTAGACTCTATGAAGGAATGACAATAGCAGTTGAACCGATGATTACAATGGGTTCATACAGGGTAAGAACACTATCTAATGATTGGACTGTTGTTACATGTGATGGCTCATTGGCTGCTCATTATGAACATTCTATAGTTATTACTGATGGAGAACCCGAATTGCTCACAAAAGTAGAGTGAATTAATCGGAGGATTAGATGCCAAAAGATGACGTCATTGAGTTCGAAGGAAAAGTTGTTGAAGCATTGCCTAACACAACATTTAAAGTAGAACTACCAAACAAACATATCGTAACAGCTCAGATTTCTGGGAAGTTGCGTATGAACTATATCAGAATCGTACCCGGTGACCGTGTAACGGTCGAAGTCTCAGTATATGACTTGTCAAAAGGTCGTATTACCTGGAGATTGCAGGGCGAATGATCAAAATTACCGAAAGGAATGGTGAATTAATATGAAAGTCAGACCTTCCGTCAAAAAAATGTGCAGCAAATGCAAGATAATCAAAAGACATGGAAATGTAATGGTTATCTGTGAAAACCCAAAACACAAGCAGAGACAAGGCTGATCCCTTAAGAAAAGGAGGAAACAAATATGGCTCGTATAGCTGGCGTAGAATTACCTAACCAGAAAAGAGTTGAAATTGGTTTGACATATATCTACGGTATTGGTAGAACAACGTCAAATCAGATTCTTGCAAAAACAGGTGTTAATCCTGATACACGTTGCAAGGATTTAACAGAAGAAGAAGTATCAAAACTTCGTGATGAAATCGAAAATTCACATAAAGTTGAAGGTGCTCTCCGTACAGAAGTTTCAATGGATATAAAGAGAATTATTGAAATTGGAAGCTACCGTGGAACAAGACACCTTAAAGGCCTTCCGGTTCGTGGACAGAGAACAAGAACAAATGCCAGAACCAGAAAAGGTAAAGCAAAGACAATTGCTAACAAGAAGAAATAAGGAGTGACAGAGACAAATGGCTAAAACTGAAAAAAAGACAGTTAAAAAACGCCGCGACCGTAGAGTCGTTGAAAACGGCGTAGCTCATATCCGTGCTACTTACAACAATACAATCGTAACAATCACTGATACAAACGGAAACGCAGTTGCATGGGCATCTGCAGGCGAACTCGGTTACAGAGGCGCTAGAAAGTCTACAGCATTCGCAGCTCAGGTTGCAGCAGAAGCAGCAGCTAAAACAGCTTTCGATAACGGCATGAAGACAGTTGAAGTTTATGTCAAAGGACCTGGCCAGGGCAGAGAATCTGCAATCAGAGCTCTTGCTACACAGGGACTTCAAGTTACACTGATCCGTGACGTCACACCCGTTGCTCACAATGGATGCAGACCTCCAAAGATCAGAAGAGTATAATTGGAGGATAATATGGCTATAGATAGAGTTCCAGTTGTAAAAAGATGCAGATCTCTTGGTCTTGAACCTGCATATATAGGAAGCGACAAAAAGGCTTCTAACAGAACGACCAAAAAGAACACAAAGAAATCAAGTGAATACGGAATTCAGCTTAAAGAAAAACAAAAAGCTAAATTCATTTACGGTGTACTTGAAAAACAGTTCCGTCTCTATTTTGAAAAAGCTTCAAACATGAGCGGACAGGCTGGTGAAAACCTTTTGATTTTACTTGAATCAAGACTTGATAGTGTTGTATTCAGAATGAACCTTGCCAGAACAAGAAGAGAAGCTCGTCAGGTTGTTGGACATGGTCATTTCACAGTAAATGGAAAGAATGTTAACATTCCTTCTTATCTTGTAAAGGCGGGAGATGTTATCCAGCTGAAAGAAAAATACAAAACAAATCAGCTTTATAAAGATATTCTCGAATCAACAGATGGCAGAATTGCTCCAAACTGGCTTGATGTAGACAAAGAAGCATGCAAAGCTACAGTTACAGCACTTCCAACAAGAGATCAGATTGACGTTCCAGTAAACGAACAGGCAATCGTCGAGTTGTATTCCAAATAATGTGTTTATTGTGCAACTTGTTTGTTTTTTGCATTCAAGGTGCACGGTATGCATAATATTTACGAATACTACAATATCAGGAGGGATAATTAATGATAGAGATGATAGAAAAACCGAAGATAAGTGTTGTCGACCAGAGCGAAGACGGCAGAAGTGCATCTTTTGTCGTAGAGCCTCTTGAAAGAGGTTTTGGCACAACTCTAGGCAATGCCCTCAGAAGAGTACTTTTAAGTTCTCTCAATGGTGTTGCAGTTGTCAGCATACGCATAAGTGGTGGTGGACAGGACATTCTTCACGAAATCTCAACTGTTCCGGGTGTCAAGGAAGACGTTTGTGAAATAGTACTCAACGTTAAGGGTATTGTTGCACAGCTTCATTCTCAGACTGCTAAGACAGTGTCAATCGATGTTACCGGTGCGTGCGAAGTAACTGCCGGAGATATCGTTAGTGACGATGAACTTCATATTCTTAATCCTGAATTACATATTGCTACCGTAAGTAGTGGTGTACATTTCCATATGGATCTTACTTTTGATCATGGCCGTGGTTATGTTTCACAGGAAAAGAATAAGCAAGATTATTCCGCCGGTCAACTCGGCGTAATATACGTTGATTCAATCTTTACACCTGTTTACAATGTCAACTATAAGGTTGAAAACACTCGTGTAAAGAATATTACCGATTACGACAAACTCACATTAAATGTTCTCACAAATGGAACAATCTCCGCTCAGGAGGCAGTTTCATTGGGTGCCAAGATACTCAACGACCACCTCAACTTCTTTGTTGAATTGTCCGATGAAGCTAAGAATGCTGAATTTATGGCTGAAGCTCAGGAATCAACAAAGGATAAAGAACTTGAGATGACCATTGAAGAACTTGACCTTTCACAGCGCAGTTATCACAGTTTGAAGCGTTCACTCATAGATACTGTTGGTGATTTGACAAATAAATCTGAGGCTGAACTTATGAAATTCAGAAACCTCGGAAAGAAATCACTTGAGGAAATTAATGCTAAACTTCATTCACTCGGCCTTTCATTGCGCAGAGATGATGAATGAGTTGATGAGTTAAGTAACCCGGTCCTTTTCAAAATATTTTAAGGAGGATTAATCAGTATGTCCGGAACTAGAAAACTTGGCAAACCAACAGCTGCCAGGGTATCTATGATCAGAGGTATGGTTACATATCTCATTGAAAACGGCTCTGTTGAAACAACACTTTCAAGAGCAAAAGAAGTCAGAATAATGGCTGACAAAATGATTACACTCGGCAAAACAAATACATTGGCTTCACGCCGTCAGGCTTTATCTTATATAACAAAAGAAGAAGTAGTTAAGAAATTGTTTGATGAGGTTGCTCCTCAGTATGCCGAAAGAAATGGTGGATATACAGCTATATACAAGCTCGGACCACGTCGTGGTGATGCAGCTGAGATGGCTCTTATCAAATTAGTGTAATTACCATAAAATAATAAGAATTACTAAACGGCTTGATTCCGAATAACAAAGGAATCAGGCCGTTTGCTTTTTTTGAGATCAATGGACCATTATTGTCGGTTCTGGTTGCTTTAAATGAAGCCAGGGGATTGTTTTGGTTTACATGAACATTATCATATATATCGGAAGCGTTGTTATCCCGTTTTTTTCCTCCACTATATTTTTGTTTCCGAATACATATCCTTTTTCTATTTTGTAGGGGCCATTTTTGTCAATCAGTCTGGGTAATGCTCTGAAATTATTCTGATCATTTCCTGACTTGATTTCTATTGGTACAATGCCCAGGTTGTTGTAGTCGTTGATCAAAAAATCCACCTCGCCTGTTTTGCGGCTGTCGAAGTAAAATAGTTCGTGTCCGTGAGTAAGGAGTTCCATTGCGGATATAGTCTCATACACAGAACCAAGATTTACTCCTTTATCGTTATTTAATACAGCTGAAACATTGGTTTTGTACAGGATATTTGTTAATAGACCAACATCATTGTAATATGCTTTTATCAGGCTTTTGCTGGTACTTTCGCTCAATGGAAAAACGGGATTTGATACTGCTCTTGTTCCAAGGCAGATGCCCGAATCGAACAAATAATCAAATTCGTCCTCATATTTATCAAAATTTGAATTTATCTTCTTTTCTATTGATTTGAATTGAACTCTTTTGACTTTATTTGACATGTAAGAAGAGAGCGAATCATATATTCTTCTGATTTTTAGACTATGTTCCATGTCATATTTTGAGCAGTCGTCTTTATAATACTCATATATTTCGGTTTGAACTCTCCTCATTGCAGATACATTTCTGTTGGTGACATATTCTTTTACTGCATCCGGCAGGCCGCCGCTCAGCAGATAATCTTTGAACAGACTTAAAGTATGATTATGAATGCCGTCATTGACTGGCTCAGTATTTTCAAAACAGTTCTTGAGATAATTTATAGAATCAACTCCATAGTTGTTTGCCCACAAGAATTCTTCAAAATCCATCGGATACATTCTTTGTTCTGTAATAGAGCCCATTGGAATGAAAGAGTGTCTGAGAGTAATCCCCAACAATGAACCGCTGACAATAAATCTGTATTTTTTTTCAGAATTCAGTGGCTTGAGCATGGTCAACAGATGAGGATAGTATTGTATTTCATCCAAGAAAACTATTGTGTCATCATAATTGTTCAAATCACCAAACAGAGAACTAATCAGAATGTAAAAATCTTTGGTTGTCTGCACATGTGAAAACAATTTGTTGCCTTCATAGTCATCTTTCAAATCGATTTCTGCATAATGATTAAAACAATATTTTGCGGTCTCTCGTATAATAAAGCTTTTTCCTACTTGTCTGGCACCATGAACGATAAGAATTCTTTCCGGTTTTTTGGTGTTGAAATACTTGAGCAAATCATCTTGAATCTTTCTCTTAAACATTGGAATTTTCCTTTCAAGTGTTTTTTCAAATATATTTTAACGCGAAAAACGTTTGTTTTCAATAGTTTATTCGCTCTAAAAACGTTTGTTTTCAAAAAATTGCCTATTTACAATGGTTGTAGTAGTCAAGAAAAGTAGACATGAAAAAACAGACCCAATCTTTTTTGCGATTAGATTTGGTTTTGGAATCAGTGAAACGATATTTGTCCGTGTTCGGTTTTACAAGAGCAAAAGAAGTAAGAATAATGGCTGACAAAATGATTACACTCGGCAAAACAAATACATTGGCTTCACGCCGTTAGGCTTTATCTTATATAACAAAAGAAGATGTAGTTAAGAAATTGTTCGATGAGGTTGCTCCTCAGTATGCCGAAAGAAACGGTGGATATACAGCTATATACAAGCTCGGACCACGTCGTGGTGACGCAGCAGAGATGGCTCTTATCAAATTAGTGTAATTACCATAAAATAATAAGAATTATTAAACGGCTTGATTCCTGTTGATTTGGAATCAAGCCGTTTAGAATACATGTCGTTTCAATTATCTGATTTTTGTCTTATTTATTATATTTGATACACAACATGGTCAAATCATCAAACTGACTATTTCCGTTTATGAAAGTGTCAACGCTCTTTTTTACTTCATCTACCAAAGTCTCGGCGTTTACATCTCCTAAACTTTCAAGACATTCTATTAACCTTTCTTCACCATACAATTTGTGATCTTTTGTTTCTGCTTCAACTACTCCGTCTGTATAAAGCAATATTGTATCACCCTTATTAATCTGAGTTGTGTTTTCTCTATACTGAACATCTTCCATTCCTGCCATTACAAAACCCGGCTTAATACGAATATATTCAGCTTTGTTTTCGCTTAAAAGAATAGGAGGGTTATGACCACAGCTGGAAAACTTGAGTTCACCCGTTTCTATGTTAAGAATTCCAACCCAGATTGTTACAAACATTTCTGCATCGTTGCCCTCACAAAGAGCATCATTTGCCTTGCTCAATGCACTCGTCAAATTAGGCATATCTCTGATACAGTTTTGAAGTATTGTTTTTGCAGAAGCCATAAACAGGGCGGCAGGAATTCCTTTTCCGGAAACGTCACCGATCAAGAATGCAATTCTGTTGCTGTCTACAAAGAATATGTCATAGAAGTCTCCGCCAACTTCCTTTGCAGGAATCATAGTTGCATAAACATCCAGTTCATCTCTTCCCGGATAAGTATCAGACAACTTCGGAAGCAAAGAGTGTTGAATTGTGCTTGCAACATGGAGTTCTGACTGCATTCTGCTTCTTTCTGCCTGCATGGCACGCTGATTCTCCATATAGTTGATAAAAGCAATCATCATTGTAAAGCCGACTGCATTTATCAATACGAACGGAATTATCATTTCTTTAACAATTTGCAAAGCGGTGTCAAATGGTCTGACTATGAGTAGAACCATACTCAAATGGAACAATTCCATTCCTGCGCCGATCAGAAGAGAATGCCAAGGTTTCATCTGTTTGAGCTTGCTGAATTTGGATATGAGTCCGCAAGCCAATCCAATCAGAAACGTTGCAACAATGCATGCATATTTTGTAACGCCTCCCATGGTGAATCTGTGCACACCTGCAATAATACCTGCTATAACGCCTCCTATGGGGCCACCAGCAAATCCTGCTATCATAGGTCCCATATCACGTACTGATACGAGTGCACCGCCGCTTGTCTGAACTGCTGCGAGGTTTCCGTATATTGCCAGCAACCCTCCGAACAATCCAGCAATTATTGAATATTTGATACTTCTTTTTTCACCGAAAAACTTGCCATAGAGTTTTCCGCTTCCAAGAAACAATGCCATAACTAACATTACGGCAAGTGTCTCAATCATGCTGATAAAGTATACAATAATCTGTTCCACGTTAAAATCTTCCAATTCGTTTTATGGTATATAAAAATCTTATCATTACTCCATATTTTATTCTTTATTTGAATAATTGTAAATAGATATTTGATCGTCATCGCAATAGTGTAATATGAATTATGTCCGAAAAAGTAAGTTTAATCGTGCAGTTCAATTGTTGTGACACAAGGCAAATGCTTGTCAACTATACTAAGATGATGTATAATGATGAAAACTATAAAATACAAACTTTCGAGGTGTTTGAATGAGTAAGTACGAAGACGAATACTCTTACCAAAGAGAATCGATTCCTTTGATGGAAGGCGAACAAGTGTTATGGAAAGGCAAACCAAAAAAAGTTGCTTACATATTGGGACAAGCGACACAGGGAATTGCAGTGGTAGCGCTGTGGCTGGTTTTTGATTTGTTTTTCATTTTCCAAATCGTCGTTAACGGAGACAAATCCAATCTTAGCTTTATCATAATTTTCTTCATTATGCACCTTATGCCTGTTTGGATTTGGTTAAAAAACACATTGACCGCAAGTAAAAGATGGAAAAACACCATATACTACGTGACAGATAAAAGAATTATCATAGGCGACGGATTTTTTGCAGAGAATTGCCACACAATCTACTACAAGGATATTTTGGGAGTTAATCTTCACGTTGGCTTACTGGACAAGCTTTTTAAAACAGGCGATGTTATGCTTGTTCTGAATTATCAAGTGCAGGACAATAGTAAAAACGGGAATAAAAACAAAGGTGGTTTTTACGACATAGAAGATTTTGAAAGAGTATATAAGATAGTTCAAAAGACAGTTCTGGACGTTCAAACGGATATGGAATATCCAAATGAATACAGACCATCAAGCAACCCGGGATACGGAACAAGATACAATCCGTGAGGGTTTTGGCTGAAAAAAACGCAAATAATATAAAAAAACTCGAAAAATGCAGATATTTTGCAATATTTTGGTGTTTTTTGCTTGCAAATGAAAAATGTGTATGTTAGAATTGTTGTGTAAAAAGGAGACTAGGTTGAGAGTGGGTTGACGCCCACTCTCAATTCGTTGTCAGAACATTTTTTTGAAAAGGTGGTTGCTATGGCTAAAAATACCGGAATAGCAGAAACAGTATCAGAGTTTATTAAACCTGAAGTGGAGAAGCTCGGCCTTCAATTATGGGACATACAATTTGTCAAAGAAGGCGCTGGGTATATACTGAGAGTTACAATAGACAGTAAAGACGGAGTTGGTATTTCAGACTGTGAAAAAGTCAGCAGGACTATTGATCCGATTCTTGATGAAAAAGATCCGATTGAACAGTCATATACTCTGGAAGTTGAAACTCCGGGTATTGAGAGAGAGCTTACTAAGAAATGGCATTATGAACATTGTGTAGGTGAAACAATTGATGTGAAATTGTTCACTCAGGATGAATCAGGCTCAAAATCACACACGGGTGTTCTCAAATCAATAGAGGATGACGTAGTCACTATAGTAGAGAACAATGAAGAAAAGAAATTTAATTTGAAACAAATTGCTAAATCAAATATCCATTTTGATTTCACAGATATTTAATTAAGAGAGGCTCACAAAAATGAATGTAGAATTATTTAATGCACTTGATGAACTTGAAAAGACCAAAGGTATATCCAAGGATTACATGATTGAAAAAATCAAAGCTGGATTAATGAGTGCTTTTAAGAGAGAAAACGGCGGAAACGAAAATGTTAATGTAATTATTGACCCTGAAAAGAAAGACATCAAGGTCATAAAACTTATGGAAGTTGTTGAAACAGTAGAAAACCCATACACTCAGATTACGCTCGACGAAGCTAAACAATACTCCAAGAGGGCCAAAATAGGGTCTACAATAAAAGTTGACCAAAAAACCAAAGAGTATGGCCGTATAAGTGCTCAGACAGCAAAACAGGTCATTATTCAAGGCATTCGTGAAGCTGAAAGAAATATAGTTGTAAAAGCCTACACAAGCAAAAAAGAAGAACTTATGTCTGCAGTAGTCAGCAAAGTCGATCCGGAGACAGGAGACGTTGTTGTTGAAACCGAGACAAGCAAGGCTGTATTGAAGAAGAGCGAACAGATTCCGGGTGAATATCTCGAACCAGGTGACCACATAAAGGTCTATGTAACAGAAGTTACTAGCGAAGTAAAAGGACCTGTTGTCACATTGTCCAGAACAAATCCGGGAATGGTAAAGAGATTGTTCGAATTGGAAGTTCCTGAGATTCAGGAAGGTCTGATTGTAATAAGAAGTGTATCAAGAGAAGCAGGTTCAAGAACTAAGATTGCTGTTGAATCAAGAGATGAAAACCTCGATCCGGTTGGAACTTGCATAGGTCTCAGAGGTGCGAGAATTGGAAATGTAATTGATGAAATCAATGGCGAAAAAATTGACGTTATCAAGTACAGTGAAAAGCCTGAAGAGTACATAGCTTCCGCTTTGGCTCCTGCTACAGTTATCAGTGTCACAATGGAGAGCGAGAGAAGCAGTAAGGTAATAGTTTCACCTGATCAACTCTCACTTGCTATAGGCAAAGATGGACAAAACGTTCGTCTTGCTGCAAGACTGACAGGAATGAAGATAGATATCAAGACAAACTGATGAGGTGAGCCATGGTTGCTAATGACAAAAGAAAAGTTCCGGAGAGGCAATGCGTGGGTTGCAAGGAAAAGAAGTCCAAATTCGAACTGATAAGAATAGTAAGACTTCCGGATAACGGCGGTATAGAACTTGACAGAACTGGTAAAAAATCCGGAAGAGGCGCATATATTTGCCCGAAGAAGGAATGCCTTAAACTTGCAAGAAAGAGATTGGCACACACTCTGGAATGCGAAATACCGGATGAATTATTTAGCAAACTCGAAAAAGAAATAGAAAATGTTTAAAACAGATAAAACTAATTTTCTCAGATATATTGGTCTGGCCAGAAAAGCAGGTAAAGTGATTCTAGGCAGCGACAATATTTATGAGAAGATGCATACTAAAAACGCGTGTGCAGTATTTGTCAGTAAGAATGCGTCAGATAACACAAAGAAGAAACTCACGAATAGAGCATTACATACAAATACCGACCTTTTTATAGTAGATATTGATTCAGAGGAAATGGGAAAAGCGGTCGGAAAAGAACTGACATCATGCATCGGTATCACCGATGAAAACTTCAAGACATTAATCACAAAAACAATACATTCACTCGCTTAATAAGGGGGACTTGGCGTATGGCGTCAAAGACAGAATTGACATTAAAAGTAAACGTAATAGCAAAAGATTTGGACCTGAAGAGCAAGGACATTGTCGATGCACTTGCTCAGAGCGGTATGCCGGATAAAAAAACTACGGGAAATATTAATTTCTCGGAGTTTTCCATACTCTTGTATAAGCTCACAAATGAAAACCAAATCAAGAATATGGATGACTATATTGCCGGAAAGGCAGATATAAAGAGGGAACCTAAGAAGGTAGAAGAAAAGGTTGTCGAAAAGGAAGAAAAAGTTGTAGCTCAACCAGAGAAAAAAGAGGAATCTTCAACAGTTTCTGCAAGCAAACCGCAGATTCAGGAAAAGAAAGAAGAGAAAAAGCCTCAACCTTCTAATAAACCTCAGATCAAAACCCAATTTGCTCACACTTCTGAAAGGGGTGCCAGCAAATCTGCTGACAGATTTGTTAACCCGATTCAGCAGCAACAGCAGCAAAAGAAAAAGGAAGAGAATAAGAACAATAAGCCGGAAAACAAGCAGCAAAAGAATTACAATGTTGCAAACATGCGCGGCGGCGGTGAAACTGTAACTGCAACTAAGAAGACAAGAGTCATAGACACAAGAGCAGGTTACGAAGACACAAGCAAGTACGATTACGAAAAACTCGAGAGTTTCGTACCGGACAATGCGCGCAGATCAAAACAACCTGAGAGAGAAAAATTCAAAAACAAGAAGAATCCTCAGTTTGATAAGAAGAAAAAAGAACAGGATGCTCAACTTGCAAAACTCAGAAGAGCAGAAATTGAGAGAATCAAGAAACAGCCGATTAAAATATCTGTCCCCGATGAAATCACTGTTTCCGATCTCGCAATCAAACTCAAAGTCAATGTTGCAAAAGTTATTAAGCAATTGATGACGCTCGGAGTTATGGCCAGCGCAAACCAGACAATAGATTTTGACACAGCTTGTCTTGTCGCAGAAGATATGAATGCTGTTGTAACAAAAGAAGTTGTTGTTACTATAGAAGAAAAATTGTTTGATGAAAAACGCATAAGCAATGATGAAAACAATGTTGAAAGACCACCTGTGGTTTGTGTCATGGGTCACGTTGACCATGGTAAGACATCACTTCTTGATGCTATCAGAAACACAAACGTTACTGCAGGCGAAGCGGGCGGTATCACACAGTCAATAGGCGCATATACTGTTAAGGTTGGAGATAAGCCTATAACATTCCTTGATACTCCTGGTCATGAAGCATTCGGCGCTATGAGAGCACGTGGTGCTCAGGCAACAGATATAGCTATTCTCGTTGTTGCAGCCGATGACGGTGTAATGCCTCAGACAGTTGAAGCTATCAATTATGCAAAAGCGGCAGGCGTAGCAATTATAGTTGCAATCAATAAGATGGATAAGCCAAGCGCAAATCCTGATGCAATAAAGCAAGAACTCATGAAATATGATCTCATACCAGAAGAGTGGGGCGGAGATGTTATGTGTGTTCCTGTTTCAGCAATCAAGAGAACAGGTATTAGCGATTTGCTCGATGACGTTCTTCTTGTTGCAGAACTCAAAGAACTCAAAGCTGATCCGACAAGAAGAGCAAAGGGCGTAGTAATCGAAGCAAGCTTGAAAAAGGGTCTTGGCCCGACAGCTACAGTGCTCGTACAGAATGGTACACTCCATGTCGGTGACACAATAATTGCAGGAACTGCAGTTGGTAGAGTAAGAATCATGCAGGATGAAAACGGCAAGAACATTAAAGAAGCGGGTCCTTCTTACCCCGCACTTATCGTTGGTATAGACAACGTACCTCTTGCCGGTGATGAATTTAACGCTGTAGAAGATGAAAAGATGGCAAGAGAACTTGCTGAACAGAGAAAGACAAAAGAAAAGGATGCAGAATTTGCTACAGCTGCAAATGTTTCTCTTGATGATTTGTTCAAACAGATCGAAAGCGGTGTTAAAGACCTCAATGTTATAGTTAAAGCTGATGTTTACGGTTCAGCTGAAGCTGTTAAACAGGGCATTGAAAAGCTTACATGTGACGAAGTAAACGTTAAGGTTATAAGCAAAGGTGTAGGCGGAATTACTGAAAACGACGTAAGACTGGCTTCTGCATCCAACGCAATTATCGTAGGATTCAATGTCAGACCGGATAAAGTTGCAATGGATAGAGCTTCAGAATTAAAAGTAGACATTAGAACATATAGAATCATCTATGAATGTCTTGATGAAATCAAAGCAGCTATCAAGGGAATGCTCAATCCTGTATTCCGTGAAGTTGTACTTGGTCACGCTCAGGTCAGACAGACAATCAGAGTTCCAAGCGTTGGAACAATCGCCGGATCTTATGTTCAGGATGGTAAAGTTACAAGATCCTCTTCAATCAGAGTTGTAAGAGATGGTATTGTAATATTCGAAGACAAGATCAGCTCATTGCGCAGATTTAAGGACGATGTAAAGGAAGTTGCTACAGGTTATGAATGTGGTATCGGACTTGAAAAGTTCAATGACATAAGAGAAAACGATATTCTCGAGGCATATACAAACGAAGAAGTCGCTCAGGATTAAGTTTAAACTTAGAAAGGTGTTTTTATGAATTTCAGACAGGTTCACTTGGATTTTCACACAAGCGGTGAAATAGAAGGAGTAGGTTCAAGATTTTCTAAAGAAGATTTTCAAAATGCTCTTATTACAGGGCATGTAAATCAAATAACAGTTTTTGCAAAATGTCATCACGGTTGGGCATATTTCCCATCTGAAACAAACACGATGCACCCAACATTGAAGTTTGATTTACTTGGTGCGCAAATTGAAGCAGCACACGAAATAGGTGTTAAAGTACCTGTATATTTATCTGTGGGACTTGACGAAAAGATGGCAAGAATTCACCCGGATTGGCTTATGAGAGAAAAAGACCAGTCAATAGCTTGGACAAAAGATTTTACAACACCCGGGTACCACAAATTCTGTATGAATACTCCATACTTAGACTATTTGATTCCTCAAATAGAAGAAGTGGTTGAAAAATATGATTGTGATGGGATTTTTTTGGATATTGTCGGAGCATGCACGTGCTATTGTGAGCATTGTGTAAGATCTATGATTGAAGATGGACTTGACCCGTATAACGAAGAGAATTCATACAGACAGGGAATCAAGACTTATCTGAATTATACAAAAAGAGTCAGAGAAGCAGTAGATAAATATAAACCTGGTCTGCCTGTTTTCCATAATGCAGGACACATACAACCTGGACTCAGAGAGTTTTGTTATGCAAACACTCATTTGGAACTCGAAAGTCTTCCGACAGGTAGCTGGGGTTATGATCATTTTCCTATGTCAGCAGCTTACGCAAGAACCCTCGGAATGGAATTCTCCGGAATGACCGGAAAGTTTCATCAAAGCTGGGGCGAATTCGGTGGATTTAAACATCCGAATGCTTTGAGATATGAGGCTGCATTATCCATTGCAAATGGTGCCAGAGTCTCAGTAGGAGATCAAATGCATCCTCTTGGTTTCATGGAAAAAGCAACATATAAGTTAATAGGTGCCGCCTTTGAAGAGATTGAAAAGAAGGAACCTTGGCTTGATCATGTTGAATCAGTAGCAGATATAGCTGTTTTGTCTCAGGAAGCTTTGTTCTATCGCATGAATCCGGGAAAACCTTCACCTGGCAGACTGTCATGGATGGGAACAACAGGCGCTTCCAGAATATTGCTTGAAGGCAAATACTTATTTGACATAGTCGATTTGGAATCAAACTTGGAAAAGTATAAGATCGTTATTCTTACCGATGATTCAAGATTGGATGATGAAGTTGTCGGAAAACTTAGGGAATTTGTAAACAATGGCGGAAAAATACTTGCTACAGGCGACTCAGGCCTATATGCTGATACAGATGCATTTGCTTTCGATTTGGGAGCAGACTATGTAGGCAAATGTGAATACTGTCCTGCATATTTAAGACCTGGTTTTGAAATGGAAGGTTTGTATGACTCTGCATATGTTATTTATCAGGAATCAAATGAAATAGAAGCAAATGGAGAAGTGCTCGGAATAAGAGAGGATCCATACTTCAATAGATCAACATTCCATTTTTGTTCACATGCTCATACACCTAATAATCCAAATACATCTTCTCCCGCAATAACTATGGGAAGAGATGGTGCATATATTTCATTCAAGTTATTTACTGAATATGCACAAAAAGGTTCATTGATTGCAAAGAGAACGATTGAACATGTTATAGATGTTCTTTTGGGTGATGAAAAGACATTGACAACTAATTTAGGAGCTCAGGGAGTTGTAACTCTTATGAACCAGACAGAAGAGAGCAGATATGTAAATCATTTGCTCTATGCTTCACCGGTTAAGAGAGGACAGAAAACAGAAGTAATCGAGGACATTTTGCCAGTATATGAGACCGAAGTGTCACTGAAGATTTACGATGAGCCAAAGCGTGTCTATTTGGCACCTCAGAATGTCGATATTGATTTTGACTACACAGATAATGTGTTGACATACACAGTAGATAAATTTGAATGTCATCAGATGGTGGTAATAGACTACTAATTTACAGAAAGAGAGCGGATAAATGTCAGAACTGAGATATATCTACCAATACGAAGTGGTGGCAGTAATACTTTCCATCATTTCAGCCTTGGTGTTGTTGTCAAGAAAGAATCTGAAGAGAAGAAAAAATAAACTTTTCTTTGTTATTCTTATTCTTACAGCTTTAAGTGGTATATTTGATGTTATAGCGGATATATTGATAAACACTCTTGAAAAAGAAATCAGCAGCGGTGCTCCTATCACCATAAATATGCAGTTGCTCTATTTCGTTCAAGGGGGATTCTTGTTCGTACATAATATTACACCTTTTGTTTGGTTTGCATACATCAATACTATGGTATACAAGTATAAAAACAGAAAATTGTTTTTTGCTATAACAAGCATTCCGTGTTTGGCCGTATTGTTGATGATATTAACAAATCCATTCACAAACCTTGTATATTATTTTGACAACTACGTTTACACGCATGGCAAAGGAATGTTCTTGCTATATGCCATTGCCGCTATATACATAATAGTTTCGCTTATACAAACAATTAAATACTGGAGCATTTTGCCCAAAGGTCATGCAGGTTTTGTTCTGGCGTTTTCATTAGTTACAATACTGGGAATTGTCCTGCAGTCAATTATCAGCAATTTGCTTATTGAATTGTTCTTTGAATCTATTTCACTGTTCTTCATGACATTTACCATTGAAACAGAGATTCAGACAAGAAATCCAATAACCAAGTTATATAATCAGCCTTCGTTCATGTATGAAACAAAAAGGAGTATATTCCACCACACTGAAAGAGAAGCTGTATTGCTTAAACTCGCTGATATAGGTCATTTGAATTCCACCATGGGTGTCGATGTTGTTACAAGGGCTATGTCTGAAGTTGGCGCATTTTTCATGAAACTTGAAAATGGTCGTTTCTTTGACTGTGACAATGGTAACATCGGAATGTTGTTTGATAACAAGAAAATCCGTGATGCGACAATGGAAGTGATAAAGGATAGATTTGAAAAACCATTTGGTGATAATAAAAACCACATTTTGTTCTCGCCTTCAATTATCTATCTTTCTATGCCTAAAGACATTTCATCAGTTGAAGAAATGTCGATGATTGTAAATGCTCCATATGTGAGAAAAGGGCAGTATGACAAAGAGGTCCTCTCAGTCTTGAAGAGACGTCTTGAAGTCGAAGAAGCAATTCAGAGAGCAATAGACAATGAGTCGCTTTGGGTTTATTATCAGCCGATTTTCTCAAAGAGTGAAAATAAGATTAATTCCGCAGAAGCTCTGGCAAGAATAATAGATGATAAATTGGGATTCATATCTCCAGCAGAATTCATTCCGATTGCAGAGAAGTCAGGTAAGATTATTCAGCTCGGAGAACTCGTATTTAAAAAGGTCCTTCAGTTTTGCGTAGACAACAAAGATGCAGTTAAGGATCTGGAATATATTGAAGTTAATTTATCTGCAATTCAACTATTTGATCCGGATTTGTATGATTCGTTCTCAAATATCATGAAAGAGTATGATGTACCATCATCATTCATCAATTTTGAAATTACTGAATCTGCATTTATAGAGAATCAGGACAGTGTTTTGTCCGCTATGGATAAATTCCAGAAAGACGGATTTACATTCTCCCTTGATGATTTCGGAACAGGTTATTCAAACTTCAGTTATTTGTATGACATGAAATTCAAAATTGTCAAATTGGACAAGTCTATTCTGGATAAAGCTGATAACAATATAGATGCAGATAAGACTTTAGGTGTTATGATAAGCATGCTCCAGGGAATTCACTTTAAGGTTCTTCAAGAGGGCGTGGAAAGTAAAGAACAGGAAGACAAACTGTTTGATTACGGAATAGATTATATCCAAGGATATTATCATTCTAAGCCATTGCCTGAAAAAGATTTTTTGGCATTTATCAAGTAATATCTTAAGTTTTAAATAGTATAATCAGGGGATTGATTATCAACAAGTCGTAAATACACTTGTTGGCTGCATTGAATATGGAACATCAGCTATTGGAACCTTGATTTCCAATAATTACAAAATGAGAAGGAGAATTACCATGAAGAACAACAAACATATCATAATTACTCTGATGTCTGTTTATCTTGCGATTTGCATCGCATTGCTTAACTTTTCAGGTTGTTCTGTTAAAGCGTACGCTCCAGAAATCTATGAATCTGATTCAGAAATAAGCGAATTTCCGGCAGGCGAGGAGCCAAGGTCATCAGTAGTTGTCTTCGGGCAAAAATATGATATCGCTTTTTCATCTTACAAGATTTCCAGTTATACGAATGAAAGAATCGATAAGTATCACTTAATTGATAATGAGCGAGGCTCGATTTCTTTTGACAAAGATGGTGACATTGTTGGATTGTCTTTTTTAGGCCGGATTTCTAATGATGCTTTTGATTTAGAATCGACGGAGGATATTCGAAAGTCAATCGAGGCAGAACTCGATGAGTTAGCTGATTTTTCTGTTTATAATGATTTTTCTTTGACAACTTGGGAAATTGATGGAACCTTGGATATGAAATGGCAAGTTGTCAGGGATTTGCCATGTAACATTTCTGTTCATCTGGTTGTGAAAAAGGGCGGTGAAATCGTAACCTTTCTAAAGACTAATGCTTGTCCTGAGCATTTGACGAAACAATTCATATCTGATCAAGTCAGAGACGAATTGCTGCTACAAGAATTAAACAGTAGGCATACAGATTGTAGTATTGAGTCCATTTCGATTGAGAGTGAAATTTTGTCCCTTTACAAGGGCGAAAATGCATTACTGTGTACTGTAAAATCAGTGGATAAGGATGGGTGGAGTTATTTGGATGTGGTTGTGATTCATTAACATACAGATATATACTTGTGAAATTGCATCTTGTGAAGCCTCACACAGAAGGTACATTTGGAGCAATAAAGTGGAATCGTTCATACAAACGCGTGCGTCGAAGAAGCATAAAGGCAGTTATTTTGGAATTTACGCTTATTTCCATTGGATTTAACCGTTATAAGTACCACAACAAAAAAACACCGCATGGCGGAAGCAGCCTGAAAAATGAAAACAAAACGTCTTGTCTGAAGCTCAAATGGCGGCAGGTCTGCTTTTTTATGCCCAAATGGGCAAAAATGTCCAAAAAAATGGGGGCTCAAAGATCTTGAACCAATGTCAAGTCTTTGAGCCCTTTCTTAGGAGCTATTTCTTTACAGCCCCTGTTTGTTTTCACTACGATACAAGAGCATGAAAAAAGACTCGCACTTTAAGGATAAAAAGTAATCCTATCTAGGTGCGAGTCTAGTATATTTAATTGTCAGTTAGGATGAACGACGCATAATCCTCGATAATTCAATTACCGAGATACAGGCGCCCCTATATATTTACAAGTAATATAAGAGCGTGCTATACTATGGGTATGAAGTATAATCCAACATATTCTCGCACGTCAATATGCAATAAACATTGTCATATGGTATGGTTTGAAAGTATCGAGTAAAAAATGCTTCGATACATATATAGTTAATCAAAAGGATGCTAAGTATGCTACTATCCAAAGAGACGACAATAAAAGTTAATTCAACACAATCGAAAATCATAAACCACTTGGGATATGCAGCAAGTAAACTGTGGAACGTATGTAACTACGAACGTAAGCACTATGATTCAACAGCTGGACAATCATATCCTGATTGGTACAAACA
>JAEEGL016427055.1_pt1 | contig 25478 bp, 16 predicted proteins | sample 9134231 | NCBI WGS metagenome assembly JAEEGL01 (sample SAMN16246548, study PRJNA631951) | gut metagenome | biome: gut microbiome; feature: rumen; material: fiber-attached | host: Bos | place: Iran: Karaj | collected 2018-10
CCTACGGCTGGAGAAGGGATAATGCATACCATACCATCGAGGCCAATGTCCGTTCAGTCTATTCTGCCTCCATCCCAAAGGAAATCTTTGCCATAGCAAAGCTCGGCACCGCTGAAATGGGGTACGATCTCGGAGGCATGGGCCTGGCCGGCAATGCCATCGTGGAACTGGCCTATGGGTATTCACATAAGTTTTCGGATGCGTTTTCCGTCGGCGCCCGTGCCAAGTTGCTGGTGGGCGTCGAGTCCTTGCGCTACAATGTGTCCCGTCTCGACATGTACTTCTCCGAAGATGAATATACGGCGGACCTGGAGGCGGACCTGGATCTGACCAGCCGCTGGAACAAGATACGGACAAACGAGGAAGGATATCTCAACCTCCTGGACCTGAGCGCAAAAGACCGCTGGCGGCTGCCTTCCGGCGCTGGATTGTCGCTGGACCTTGGCGTTGTGGCCACTCCTTTCGAGGGCTTCACCCTGAGCGCTTCACTGCTGGATTTCGGCGGCATGTTCTGGTACTACGGCAATGCGGCCCGCTCGCAGGGCAAGACCTCGTTCACGGGCGTGAAGAATCTGACCCTGGAAGAGATTCAGAGCAAGAATATCATGGGCCAGTTCGAGAATGTCAAGGATGACTTCCTGGGTTCCCTCAGGCTGAAGTCGGTGGATAAGAGGACGGCACTGGAATTCATTCCGTTCAACGTGAATCTGGGTATCAGGTATGAGATGCCGTTCTACAAGGCCCTGGCCGTCGGCGCGACCGGCAACTACGTGAGCATGAAGCGCATGTCTTACTATGAAGTCCGCGGGGCCCTTGCCTGGAATCCCTGGAACTGGCTGGGCGTGACCGCCAATGCAGGCACCGGCAGCCATGGTCCGGTGTGGGGCGCTGCTGCGAATGTGGCCCTGAAGCGGTTCCGCCTCACCGTCGGTTATTGCGACGGCTTCGGCGGCACTGTGCCATACTTGGATATTCCCCTGAAGGCCAACAACAAGATGGTGACCGTGGGTATGACCTACGATCTCTGACACATGACATGCTGAAACTGGGGGCGAGGATGCGCCCCTTCCTTCTATGAGAGGCCGACTAAAACGGGTCGGCCTCTTTTTTTGTGCCAAGCAGGACCAGAAGTCCCGGGCCGATGGCAGACTTTAGTGTTTTTTCTCTCAATGGAGAGGCTGCCGGGCAAGGTCTTTCTGCTGTCTGGCAAGGTCCTGTCTGGCAAGGTCTATTTCTGCTGTCTGGCAAGGTCTTGTCGGGCAAGGTCTGTTTCTGCTGTCTGGTAAGGTCCTGTCGGGCAAGGTCTTTTCTGCTGTCTGGCAAGGTCCTGCCGGGCAAGGTCTATTTCTGCTGCCGGGACCTTGCCCGCCAATATGCCTCTCATGCCCCTGCAGGCCATCCTTGCGGGCAAGATCCCCCATCAATAATTAGACCTTGCCCGCTGCGCCCCCGTACTTCGTGCCGTGACGGGACTGTGGCGGCGTTGAGAGTCCCGTCGCAGAGGAGGAAAGGCTAGCTGGCGGCCATCTCCGCGGGATGACGGGACTGTGGCGGTGCTGAGAGTCCCGTCGCAGAGGAGGAAAGGCGTGCTGGCGGCCATCTCCGTGGGATGACGGGACCGTGGCGGTGCTGAGCGTCCCGTCGCGGGGTGGGGAGTCGCCACCCGGGGGCGAAGGGGCCTGGTTTTGAGCACGGGTGCAGCTCGGAGGGGCTAGCCGGGGGCGAAGGGGCCTGGTTTTGAGCACAGGGGCAGCTCGGAGGGGCCACCCGGGGGTGAAGGGGCCTGGTTTTGAGCACGGGTGCAGCTCGGAGTCGCCACCCGGGGGCGAAAGAGGCCACCCCGGGGCGAAGGGGCGGGCTTTCCGGCCGGGCTGGATAAACAATTTAAACAATTGATATAATTAGTTTTGGATAATAAGATAAAATAAGTATATTTGCAAAAGTAAGAATTGGTTAACCAATTTCGCCCAGGCACGATACTAATATCCATCACATTATATGCAATTCTCTATCAAATTAAAAACCAGACTGTTGGCACTTGTGCTGGCGCTGCTGCCCGCAATGCTGCCCGCTCAGAACCTGCTGGTGAGAGGTGTGGTGACCGACGATGAAGGACCGCTTATCGGCGCTTCCGTCGTGATCAAAGGCACCACCACCGGCACGGCAACCGACATGGACGGACACTACTCCATCTCTGTCCCGTCCTCCGGCGCTGTTCTCGTCTTTTCGTGCGTAGGCTACAAGACCGAGGAACGCACGGTTGGCAATTCCCGCGACATAGACGTTCGCCTGAACATCGACGACAACCTGCTCGAGGATGTCGTGGTGGTCGGTTACGGCACCCAGGCCAAGTCGCATCTCACGGGCTCCATCTCCAAGATTGAAGGAGGCGGCGCCCTGATCGACATCCCCGTGTCCGACGTGACCACCGCCCTCCAGGGCCAGGTCGCCGGCCTCACCATCAACAACAACACATCCGAAGTCGGCGTGGTGCCCTCGATAAGGGTCCGCGGCACTGGCTCCATCTCCGCCGACAGCTCGCCGCTGGTGATCGTGGACGGATACCCCGTGCCCGACGGACTTTCCACCGTCAACGCCACCGATATCCAGTCCATAGAAATCCTGAAGGATGCAGCGTCGGCCGCAATCTACGGCTCACGCGCAGCCAACGGCGTCATCATGATCACCACCAAGAGCGGCAAGGCCGACGAGCCCCACTACTCCGTGAAGGTGTATCAGGGTATGAAATACGCCTACAAGCTGCACGACCTGCTCACCGCCACCGACTATCTGAGACTCCAGGAGTACGAAGAATCCGTCGGCGGACCTGCCGTCAAGGGTCAGGACAGGGCGGCGGCCTGGATCGAGAAGAACATCGGCGCCACGGACTGGCAGCGTGAGGGCCTGCGCGACTTCACCGGCATCACCAACGCCCAGTTCACCGTGAGCGGCGGCCGCAAGACCATGCGCTACTACACCTCCGCCTCCTACACCAAGGACCAGGGTATCATGCTGCAGAACTCCGTGGACAAGCTTTCGCTGCGCACCAGGCTGGATGTGGACCTCAGCCCCAGCATCAAGTTCGGCTACAACATCTCCGCCAACTATTCCCAGACTGAGCGTCCCCGCAACAACTTCATCGACTTCTACAGGACCCCGTCCTTCCTCCCCGTGACGCACAACGACTGGACCACCGAATTCACAGGAGGCTACACCGGATTCGCCCGCGGAAGCCACTTCAACCAGATCACCACCCCGACCGGCGACCCCGATGCCTACGGCAACCCCACCTGGGACAGCAAGGTGAGCCCGTTCAACTCGGCCAACAACAACCCCAAGAGCGTCATGGCCAACACCGAACGCTGGGGTGAATCCTTCTCCGGCCTGGGCAACGTCTACCTGGAAATCACCATCGTGAAGGGCCTCAAATTCAAGAGCTCCAACGGCTTCAACGTCCGTTACACCCCTTCCTACAGCTACCAGAACCTCAACGCGCTCAAGGACGGCACCCCGAGCGAGGCGACATTCAACAGCACGCTGTATGTGGACCTGCTCACCGAGAACACCCTCAACTACAACCTGACCAAGGGACGCCACAAGCTCGACCTGCTTGCCGGCTACACCCTCGAAAGTACCCGCGTGCAGCGCGTCGCCCTCGACGGCACCGGCTTCCCGACGGACGACATCCACACCCTGAACGCAGCGACCGTGTTCTCCCTTGCGGCCAGCAACAACGGCAACGGCGCCGGCACCGGCACGTTCCGCTATCCCGACAAGATCCTGGAGTCCGGCCTCGCCAGGGCTACCTACAGCTACGCCGACAAGTACCTGCTCTCGGCTTCCATCCGTCTGGACCGTTCATCCCTCTTCACCCGCGGCAACCGTAACGCATGGTTCCCTTCGGTCTCGGCCGGATGGAGGGTCTCGCAGGAGCCGTGGATGCAGCACATCGACTGGCTCAACACCTTGAAACTCAGGGCTTCCTACGGTGTGACCGGCAACAACAACGTCAATTACTTCTCCGCCCTCGAGGTGCTCGGCGGCGCCAACTACGCCACCGGCGCCGGCAACGGCGCCCTGGTCTCCGGCACGGCCAACAATTCTTCCACCCTGGCCAACGCCAACATCACCTGGGAGCAGACCGATGAGTTCAATGCCGGTCTCGACCTCAGCGTGGTCAGGAACCGCATCAACCTGAGCGTCGATGCCTACTACTCCATCACCCGCGCCCTCCTCTTCGAGCAGCCGACCCAGTCCTTCACCGGATTCACCAAATACTGGAACAACATCGGACGCGTCCGCAACGCCGGCGTGGAGATCCAACTGAACACGATGAACTTTACGAACCGCAACTTCACCTGGACCACCGACTTCAACTTCTCCCTCTCCAGAAACAAGCTCCTCGAGATCGGCGGCGAAAGGGAAGTCATCACCCAGGGCGAGCGCAACGAGAACTACATCGCGCGCGTGGGCGAACCTCTTATCCAATACTATGGATTCAGGACCTCCGGCGTCTGGAATTCCACCGATGAGATACAGTCCAATCCGCACTTCGCAGCCGACGTGCCGGGAGGCCTCCGCATCGTGGACACCAAGACCGACGGAGTGCTGAACGACGAAGACCGCGTCGCTCTTGGAGACCCCTATCCCGACTTCACCTACGGTATGACCAACACTTTCAAGATCGGCAAGTTCGACCTGTCGTTCCTCATCCAGGGAGTCCAGGGCATCACGGTGTTCAACGGCGACGTCTTCTACAACGAATCCCACAAATACAACACCGCCTACCTCAAGGACCGCTGGGTCAGCCCCCAGGATCCCGGCAACGGCAAGGTGCCTTACATGAAGGTCGGCTACGACATGCTCCTGACCGACTATCCCCTCCAGGACGGCTCCTATGTGTGCCTGCGCAACGTCATCATGGGCTACACCTTCTCCAAGAAGGACCTCCGCAACAAGCTTGACGGACTCCGCATCTATCTGACCGGCAACAACCTGGCATACCTGTGGTCCAAGGACTACAAGGGCGTGAACCCCGAATCCAGGATGACTTCCGGAGTGTATTCCTCTCCTATGATTGCCGGCTACCAGCGCGGCGGCTTCCCCGTGACAACCACCATAACCTTTGGTGTCGATGTAAAATTCTAATCGAGACGCTGTATGAAAAGATATATATTACCTGTATTGCTTTCCGTCCTTGCGCTGACATCCTGCAACCTCGACAAGTATCCTTTCTCCGAGGTGGCCGCCAGCGAGTACGTTAAGGACGCCACGTCCGTGAACAACCTCGTGATAGGCGTCTATAACGGCCTGTACGACGTGCTTTACAATGAATGGGCAATGACCGAGCTGCGCTCCGACAACGCCCGTATGCGTGTCAACAACTCCACCTCCCAGGATTCCAAGCTGATCGAACAGCTCGACCAGCTGGTGGTGCTCACCGCCAACGCCTGGGTGCAGGACTACTGGGATGCCATCTATGTGGTGGTGAACAGGGCGAACACCGTCCTCGCCAACCTCGACGTGGTCTCTGATGAAGCCCTTCGCGCCCGCTACGAAGGCGAGGCCCGCTTCCTCAGGGCCTGGATGTATTTCGACCTTGTGCGCCTCTGGGGCCCTGTTTTCATCGTCAGGAGCAAGACCGGAGCCGACGAGGCCCGCTACATGCAGCGCTCCCCGGCGGAAGATGTGTGGGCCCTTATCGAGGAAGACCTCGAGGCCATCGTGGACAACAAGCTTCTTCCCGACGCCATGCCTGCGGCAGATCTCGGCCGGGCGGACATGAAGGCCGCCAAGGCCCTCCTTGCCAAGGTCTATATGACTGAATACAAGCCCTCCGAGAGCAAGTACGCCAAGGCTTCCGCCCTTCTCGGCGAAGTGCTCGAGGCCTGCGGAAATCCCGCTTCAGGCGCCGCCCTCGTGCCCTATGCCGACATCTTCGACAAGAACAAGGAATGCAACGCCGAAATAATCTTCGCCGTCCGCTACCGCAGCGGCAACGTCGGAATCGGCTCGCCGTTCACGACTCTCTACGCGCCTGTCAACAACGGCGGCAACGTGGCCATCGGCGCACCCAAGCAGTACAACTATCCCAGCAACAGCATCATCTCCGCGTTCAACGCCAATCCCGGCGACCTCCGCAAGGACGTATGCCTGCAGGAGAGCTATTTCAACAAGACCACCGGAGTGGTTGTGGACAATGCCAACGCCCGCTACTGCAGCAAGTTCATCGATCCCGACATGACCAGCGAGTACGATGCCGAGAACGACTTCCCGGTGATCCGCCTTGCCGACGTGATGCTGCTGAAGGCCGAGGCCGACAACGAACTGGGCGGACCTTCCGCCGGGTCCCTCGTGCTTCTGAACGCCATTCGCGAGCGTGCCGGAATCCCTGTGTATGATATGTCCGACGTGGCCTCCAAGTATGCTTTCCGCCAGGCGGTAAGGACCGAACGCCGGCTCGAATTCGCCTTCGAGAACCAGCGCTTCTTCGACCTGCTCAGGTGGGGGACGGCAGTGTCCACCATCAACGAGTATCTCGCTTCCGAGCCCTTCTACGCCGCATACGACTATGTGGTCAACCCTATCGCCGAATGGCAGTCCAAACTGCCCATCCCGGTGTCCGTATTGAACATTAACAAGAGTGTCGCCCAGAATCCGGGCTATTGATGCATACGATTATGAGAATCAGTAAATTAATCATACTTACGACTGCCGCCGTGCTGGCAGTGTACGGCTGCGACCGGATCCACGTCGACGAGGTGACCCTGTCCGCACCGGTGGTAGAGGCGTTCGCCCCTGCTTCCGCTCCCGTCGGGGCCGAGATCCGAGTCACCGGCAAAAGCCTCAACAACGTCACGGAGGCGTACATCGGCTCGGTGAAGGTGGACATCATGGAAAAGGTGTCCGACACCAGGCTGTCCCTGAGGGTGGCCGGCGGAGTCACCACCGGCAAGATCAAGCTGGTGAACACCGTGGGAGAAGGCCTCTCCGCAACTGAATTCAGCTGCACCTTTGCAGTTCCCGCCATCGCCGCGTCCCTGCTGCAGGCAGAGGCCGAAATGGGGGATGAGGTGCTCCTTTCCGGCACGAACCTCAGCGCCGTCACCTCCGTGATCTTCACAGCAAACGGCCAGACCAAGGGCCACGAGGCGGAAATCATCGTCGCCTCCGAAGATGAGGTCGTGGTGAAGGTCCCTTATGTCGAGGAGGCCGACGCCAGGATCACCCTCGGCTATTTCGACGGCACGGGCGAGGCTTTCACCCCGCTCGACGGCGCCCCTTCGATCAAGGTGATACGTTATGTGCCTACGTTCAACGCATTTACGCTGGACCGCACTCCCGTCGGCAAGAGCGTCGTGCTCACCGGGTCATACCTGAACAACATCGACAAGGTGACGGTAGGGGAATTTGAAGCCCCTCTGTTCAAGGATGCCGGCCAGATTACTTTCACGGTGCCCGCAGGCAACTTCGAGGACGGCGAGACTACCGTCCCTCTGACGGCATGGTATTTCGACAACAACGAGAGCATCGTGCTGTCCGACGCCTTCGTGGTGTATGTGCCGTTCGTCCGCTTCTGGGAGAACGTCCGCACCTGGGCGCAGGGCCGTACGGAGAACAACGAATACGTGTCCTTCTTCTCTCCGGAGACGGGCGTGGCCTACGAGAACGCCAAGTGGAAGGACGTGCTGGATCCCGTGGCCCTCAAGCACAACGGCGACCAGTGGGCTGCGGCCAACACCCCCAAGCCCGGCGTGGTGTCGGATGAGGAGTACAACTCAGTGCTGCCTTATTTCTTCTTCTCCGCCGTGAGCGGCAACGTGCTGCAGATCAATTCTCCGGCCAACTCCAACAGCCAGCTGAAGAACTTCTACATCAGTTTCGCCGGCACCCCGGCCAACGACTACCGCGTTCCCGGCAGCAACAACAACCTGCCCGGCACGCCTATCCTTGCCTTCCGCTACCTCAATCCCGCCTCTGCCGTGGAGGCCGAGACGGCGCTGATCCAGAAGGTGCTGAGCGGGAAGCTCGACAATATCAACGAGGCCCTGTTCCCCATAGATGTTGCCGCGGGCACCGTTGCCGGCATCTCGGTGGCATCTCTTGCAGGCGCCATCAAGTCCGACAAGTGGTGCGACCACCAGACCTCCGAGCTCAAGGATGATCCGGGCTACAAGACCGACGCCGTGTTCCTCGTGGCCTACTACTCCAACAACGGCTTCGACAAGGAGCAGCCTGCGAAGAATATCCGCCGCCTGGGCATACTGCACGTGACCGGCATCGACTGGGGCGTGTACAACAACTCCAACTTCGGAAGCACCCGCGTGACTTTCAACTGCTACTGGCAGAAATACGATTACGACTATTCCAAACTTTAAAGCACGCTGAATATGAAAAAGATATTTGGAATACTGATGTTTGCCGCAGCCCTCTTCGCCTCCTGCAAAAAGGAAACGCAGACCCTGGTCAACACCCCTGCGGTCAACGTGACCACCGAGAAACTCGACCCCAACACCGATGAGAGCGGCACCGTGCGGGCTTTCGCAGGCACGAAGGTCACAGCCAAGGGTCTCAACCTCGACAAGGTCGGGGCCGTGAAGATAGACGGGAAGGAGGCCACGATAGTCGAGAAATCGATGAAGGCCCTCGTGTTCGAGATTCCCGCAATGGAAAAGGCCCAGCAGGATGAGCCCTATATGGTTCTGTTGGAGGTGTTTGACGCCGATGCCAAGACCGTCGTGTTCAAGTACGACTACTTCGTGACGGTGCCCGTGACCGACGCCCTCGTGAGCGGCTTCGATCCCAAGAGCGGCACCGTGGGCACCACGGTGACTATCAGCGGCCGCAACCTGGAGCAGCTCGGCACGGTGTCCTTCGGGGGCGTGCCTGCCGACATCCTGTCCCTGGAGTCAGCTTCTGCTGTAGTCAAAGTGCCCGCAGTGAGTGTGACGCAGGCCGACACCGAGCTTGACGTCGCTGCCGTGTGGGCAGGCGGGACAATCACTATGGCCGACAAGTTCACCCTGAGCGTTCCCGTCTTCACCGGCTTCTCGCAGGCTGAGCCCGCAAGGCTCGGTGACGAGGTGGTGCTCAGCGGCCGCAACCTCACCCTGGTCTCCTCCATCAAATGGGGAGACGAGGAGCTGCTGATAGCGGAAGCCTCGGGCGAATCCATCACATTCAAGATCCCCTCAGGCATCCCCGAGCAGAATCCTCCCGTGGCAAGCAGGGCCCTCACGGCTTTCTACGGCATTCCCGCCGAGCAGCCTGTGACCATACTCTCCGATTTCAGGATCGACACCTCGCCCATTGGCCCCGCAGCTCCGGTCCTTGCGTCCGTCGCCCCGGCCGATGAAGGCTACAGCGGAATCTTCCTTGGCAGGACCGTCACCGTGAAGGGTGAGAACATGGCTTCCATCGAGAAGTTCGAAATTGACGGCGTCGAAGCGGCTCTCGCAGCTGCTCCCACCGACATCCAGGCGCAGTTCGTCGTGCCCACGGGCATCAGCGGCACCGCCGCCAGGGAGGTCAGCCTCACCGCTATATGGAACGGCGGCAACCGCGCCGATTTCGGCACCGTGACCGTGTATCCTTTCTACTACACCAGGGGCCTGAGGATAGGCACCGGCTCCAACTCCAAGAGCACCTATCCCGCCTTCAACAACCAGAACGCCTTCATCCTGCTCGACGAAGGACGCGTCATCTCCGCCGACGAGTGGAACGACATCCCCGTGGATGCTCCCGCTAAGGCAGGCACCAACGCCGTCGTCTCCCAGTCCAGCAAGGTGACCGGAGGCAGCAAGGATGACTACTATGCGGTCAAACCCTATTTGTTCGCAAGTGCTTCCAGCGCCCATAAACTGGCGTTCAACAACCCCGCCAACTCCGCTTCCCAGCTGAAGACCCACCGTCTTGCCGACCTCAGCACTTCGCTGCCGAGCACATTCGGCACGCCCATAATCTTCATGAGGATAATGGGCGAGGGTGATACCAAGACCAACGTGGCCGCCGGCACGCTCGCGGACATCCTCTGCGAGACCGATCCCGCCGGCACCAGCGCCCCGGCATTCGGCAAGGAGGAAGGCAGCACCTGGATCAAGGGCAGCGTGCTCTGCCTGCAGTACCTCACCTACGACCATGCATCGACCACCGGCGGCAAGGCTGCGGACATCTCCGACGTCCACAAGACCGGATTCATGTACATCCGTGAGGTGACCTGCGGCAATCCTGCCACAGGACTTGCACTCGAGTCGAGGGAAGGCTACATCGAGGTCGACCTCTACTGGTCAAACGTAATAAATGAGTAAAATGCTGTTTGCAGAATTAGCAGTGCTCTTCGCGCTCGCCGCTCCGGCGGGATGCTCGAGCCGATTTGTGATACCGGATCCGCTCCCTTCCGGACAGGAAGCGGGAGTGGTGGTGAGCGACACGGAGTCTTTCCGTGCCGCTCTCCGGCTTGCAAAGCCGGGAGATACCATCCTCTGGGCGGACGGCGAATACGAGGACGTGGCCGTGAAAATGACGGCCAGCGGCAGCGAAGGCGCCCCGATTACCCTGCGGGCCCAGACCCCCGGCAAGGTGGTGTTCAAAGGCGTGTCGTCAATTCAGCTGCAAGGCAGCTGGCTGGTGGCTGAAGGCTTTTCGTTCACCCGGCTGGACACTTCCGTGAAGGGCTCCGTGCTCACTTTTGCAAAGGGCAGCAGCAACTGCCGCATTTCCGGCTGCAAGATAGACGGACGCAGCAGCAAGCCCTCGGAAGTGGACACCAAATGGGTGTCGATGTACGGCACCCACAACGAGATATCGCACTGCACCTTCCTGGAAAAGAAGAACATGGGCTGCCTGCTCGTGGTCTGGATGGAAGCCGGGATCGTGCCGGGGCACGTGATTGCCGACAACTACTTCACCCGTCCCTACACCCATTACGACGACAAAGGCAAGGCCCGCAACGGCCAGGAGTCCATACGCATAGGCACGAGCGACTTCTCCATGTCGGACGGCGGCTGCATCGTGCGCGGCAACCATTTCTACCGCTGCGACGGCGAAAGGGCTGAAATCATCTCCAACAAGAGCTGCGGCAACATCTACGAAGGCAATCTCTTCGAAGAAGGGGAGGGCTCACTGACCCTTCGCCACGGCAACGCCTGCACCGTGAGGCGAAATTATTTCCTCTCCGGCGGCAGGTCTGAAGTCGGTGGCGTGCGCATCATCGGCGAACGCCACGTGGTCGAAGACAACTTCTTCTACAAGCTCACCGGAAGCAACTACAAGAGCGCACTGTGCGTCGTGAAAGGGGAGTCGGAAGCTGCGCTGAACGGATACTGGACGGCAAAGGACTGCGTGGTCCGGGGCAACATTTTCGTGGACTGCCTCAATGGGATCGTGGTCAACTACGGCCAGCGCGACACCCAGGACAGCGCACCTGTGAACCTTCTGGTCAAAGGCAACACCATCGTTTCCGGCAAGAACTATATGATTCCCGTGAGTGTGCTGGAGGGCACCCCCGAGGGCGCGGTCACATGGGAAGACAACATCATCTTCGGAGGCTCCCAGAAGGGCGTCTCCCTGGAAACCGCGGGCAGCAGACCCGTAGTCGGCGACAATTCTGAAATCATTTCCCTCATACGGAAGAACGCAGGAATCCAATGGTAAGGCACTTTACACAGATACTCCTTCTCGCGCTGGCCGTCTGCTCCTGCGCCCCCCGTTCCTTCGGTCTGGAAGACATAGGAAGGGCGCTGGAGGCGGCTGGCCCCGGCGACACGCTAGTGGTGCGTGACGGCGTCTGGAATGACGTCACGCTTCGCTGGTGCGGCAAAGCCGATGCCGCCAGGCCCGTGGTGGTGCTGGCCGAAAATCCCGGCCGGGTGGTCGTGGAAGGACGGTCGTCGCTGCACATCAGCGGCAGCGGCCTTGTGGTCAGCGGCCTGTTATTCCGCAACTGCACGGCCGAAAGAGGTGCCATCGTGGAATTCCGGGACGGCGATTCGCTCGCCGGAGGATGCCGCCTGACCGAGTGCGTGCTGGATTCCTGCAATCCGGCGCGCCGCGACATTTCCTACAGCTATGTCCACCTCTACGGCCGCGGCAACCGGGTGGACCATTGCTCCTTCACGGGCAAGCTGAACCTGGGGGTCACGCTCATCGTGATGCTCAACTACGACGGCTGCGACGACAACCACCACAGCATAGACCACAACTACTTCGGGCCCAGGCCGGTGTACGGCTCCAACGGGGCCGAGACCATACGCGTGGGCACTTCTCAGCAGTGCATGCAGAATTCCCGCGCACATATCTGCGACAACCTCTTCGACCGCTGCAACGGCGAGGTGGAGGTCGTGTCCATCAAGTCTTCGGAGAACGTCATCGAGCGGAATGTGTTCTATGAATGCCAGGGCGTGCTTGCCCTTCGCCACGGCGATCGCAACCAGGCCCTGGACAACCTGTTCATCGGGCACGGGGTCCGCAACACCGGCGGAGTGCGCATCGTGGGCGAAGACCAGGTGGTGCGGGGAAATACCTTCCTCAGCCTTGCCGGAGAGCGATTTTTCTCCGCGCTCGCCCTTATGTGCGGCGTGCCCAATTCCCTGCCCAACCGCTATATGCAGGTCAGGAACACTATTATAGAGGACAACTCTTTCGAAGCCTGCCGCAGCATCGAGTTCAACACCGGACTGGACTTCGAACGCACGCTCGCCCCGGAGGGCACCGTCTGGAAAGACAATACCGTGAATCCCGTCCAGACAAGCTCCGAACCGTCATATGAAGAGCTTGCCGCCGGACGCGGTGCCTCCTGGTTCGTCGCAGGAGCCCCTGACACCGGTGAAGTTGAAGAAATCGTCCTGAAAGACAGTCTCTATGTGTTCGAAGAAGGGATGCGTATCACCCGTCCCACCTTGATCCGGGCCGCGGAGGGCGCTTCTCCTGAGGTGATTTTTGCCGGCAGGAAGAGCCAGAACATGATCACCATCTGCGACGGCGGGTCCCTCGTCGTGCGCGGCATACGCTTCAGCGGCCGCCTGACCCCGGGCCGCAGCCTCGCGAAAGGCATCATCTCCACGGACGAGAACATGGTGGAACCCTACACCCTCACGGTGGAGGACTGCAGCTTCTCCGATTGCGGGGAAAGCGGATTCGTGCCCATCCGCGGGCTCAAGGGCACTTTCGCCGAGAGCGTGACCGTGCGCGGCTGCTCCTTCGAGGCCCTTTCCGGCGACGCTATAAACTACGCCGCCGAGACTGGAGACAAGGGACGCTACAACGCCGACGACATCCTCATCGAGGGCTGCAGCTTCAAGCGCATCCTGGGCATACCTGTGCAGATTGCCAGGAACGGCAGCGACGAATCCACCGCTGGACCCTACGTGACCGTGCGCGGATGCACCTTCGACGACTGCTGCAACAAGGTCCGTGGCTCGGTGCTGAGGATTATCGGCGCCCAGGTCCTGGACATCTCCGGCAACACTTTCTCCGGAAGCGGCCGCGGCGGATACTCCATCCGTCTCGACGAAGCTCCCTGGGAGAAGATCACCGTCCGGGGCAATACTTTCCACGATAGTGGTAAAATCTTATCCAACAGAACATTATGAGAATAATAACCATATTTCTTGCGCTTGCTCTCTGCGCCTGCACCCAGACCGGAGAGAGTTCGCACCCAAGCCTTCTGCTCACGTCCAGGGGCGTGAAGGAAGTCCGCGCCCACAAGGGGAAGCTTCCGGTTTTCGACGCCTCGCTGGACAAGCTGATCCAGGATGCAGATGCCGCGGTGGCGCGCGAAATCTGCCTTCCCACCCCCAAGGACGGCGGGGGCGGCTACAGCCACGAGATGCACAAGCTCAACTATTATGATATGTATAATATGGGCATTGCCTGGCAGCTGAGCGGAGATGAAAAATATGCACGTAAGGTCAAGGAAATCCTCCTTGCCTATGTGGATTTCTACCCCTCGCTGGATTTCCATCCCCTGGGCTTGTCCGGCAATCCCGGCCGAATTTTCTGGCAGACCCTCAACGAAAGCGTGTTCCTGGTGCATACCGCAGTGGCCTACGACTGCGTGTATGACTACCTTTCCGCCGAAGAGCGCGGGCTCATCGAAAAGGAGTTCTTCCGCCCCTACACCGACTTCATCATGACCGGCCTTCCCAGCAACAGGGCCAACACCAAGATGTTCAACAATCTCAACAATTGGGCAACCTGGGCCTGCGCCGGAGTCGGTATGATAGGTATCGCGATGGGCGACGATTCGCTGGTGCAGAAGGCACTCTACGGCAGCGACCTCAGCGGAGAGGGCGGATTCCTCCGCCAGATGGACGTCCTCTTTTCTCCGGACGGCTATTTCACGGAGGGCGCTTACTACCTGAGGTATGCGATATGGCCCTTCGTCACCTTCGCCCAGTGCCTGGATGTCAATAATCCGGAGCTGAAGATTTTCCAGTATCGCGACGGCATCCTTCTCAAGGCGGTCGATGCCCTGCTCCAGATGGCCTACGAAGGCGAATTCATGCATTTCAACGACGCCCTGGAAAAGGGCTACAGCGCGCAGGAGCTCATTTCCGCCGTGGACATAGCCTACCACGCCAATCCCGCCGACAAGAGCCTCCTGTCTGTCGTCCAGGACTATCAGCACAAGGTGCTCGTGTCCGATGCCGGATTCGCAGTGGCCAAGGGCATTGCGGCAGGGGAGACCGAGCCCCTGAAACTCCACAGCATGTGGCTGCGCGACGGCGGTGACGGCTCCGAGGGCGCCTTCTGCATAATGAGGCCCTCTTCCGAAAAGCTCAACAGCGCGCTCACCTTCAAGGCCACATCCCACGGCCTGAGCCACGGGCATTTCGACAAGCTCACCTTTGCTTATTACGACGCAGGCAACGAGATTGTGACCGACTACGGCGCCGCCCGTTTCCTCAATATCGAGGCAAAGTACAACGGCCACTACACCCACGAGAACGAGAGCTGGGCCAAGAGCTCGATAGCCCACAACACCTTGGTCGTGGACGGGAAGAACATGTTCGGCGGCAAGTGGCGCGAGTCCCAGAAATACCATCCCACCGTGCTCTGGCACAGTTTCGAGGACGGCCTGCAGTGCGTCGCCGCCCGCGAGGACAATGCCTACGAGGGCGTGTCCTTCACCCGCTACCTCGTCTATGCCGACGTGCCTTTCCTGGAGTACCCCCTGATCATGGACGTGCTCAAGGCGGAAAGCGCGGGCAGGCACCAGTACGACTATCCCCTCCACTACAACGGGCACATGATATCCCTTTCCGTCCCTTACGAAAGGGCGCTTACATCGATGTCCACCCTCGGCCCTGCCAACGGCTACCAGCACATCTGGACCGAGGCCAGGGCGCACGGCGGGGAAGGCACGACCTCCTACACCTGGCTCACCGGCTACAGGATGTACACCATATCCACCGCCACCACTCCCTCAACTGAGATTTTCATCTGCCGCGGCGGCGCTTCGGATCCGGATTTCAATCTCAGGAACGAGCCAATGTACATAGTCCGCGAGAAGAACGCCGGAGGCCACGTGTTCGCCTCCTGCCTGGAGACCCACGGCAAGTATGACCTGCAGGTGGAACAGTCGGCGAACCTTGTGCACTCCTGCAAGGGCGTCAAGGTAATTTCCGACGACGAAAACGGCATAACCGTACGATATGATTTCATCGGCTCCCACAGCGTGACGCTTAAAGTGAGCCCCACAGAAACGGCAACTGTAAACTACAATTGATATGAAGACAAGAAGCGAAACATTCCAGATCGGCAAAAAGCTCCCGTGGGAGCCTGCCGGAGAAGGCGTAAAGCGCCAGATTATGGGCTATGACGGCCAGTTGATGATTGTCAAGGTGCACTTTGAGAAGGGCGCCGTGGGCAACCTCCACGAACACTTCCACAGCCAGGCCACCTACGTGGTGAGCGGCAAATTCGAACTCACCATCGGCCGCAAAAAGAAGGTCCTCGTGGGAGGAGACGGCTACTACGTGGCTCCCGACGAGCTCCACGGATGCGTCTGCCTCGAGGAGGGCGTGCTGATCGACGTTTTCTCACCCCACCGTGCGGACTTTCTCAAGAAATAAGCCATGAAAGTCAAAGGTATGCGCTGGTGGGTGCTGGGACTCATAGTCCTGGTGACCATCATTAACTATCTGGACCGCAACACTCTCGGAATCATGTGGGCCAAGATCGTCGAGGACCTGGGCCTGATCAACACCGAAGGGATGTCGGAGGCTGAGTTCAACGACCTCAGCAAGAAGATGTTCCGCGACATCAACATGGTGTTCATGATTGCCTACGGCCTGTCGCAGATGTTCTCCGGAAAACTGTACGACAAGTTCGGCACACGCCGCGGCTTCACCTTCTCCGCACTCCTGTGGGGCATTTCCGATATGCTCACTTCCATCGCCGGAGGTTTCAAGTCCATTGGTGCCTTCCGTGCCGGTCTCGGACTCGGTGTCGCCGGCCCCTGGCCCGGAGCGGTGAAGAGCAATGCAGAATGGTTCCCCCAGAAGGAAAGGGCCATGGCCCAGGGCTTCTTCAATGCCGGAGCCTCGATCGGAGCCATTCTGGCGCCGATTTTCATTGCGCTAATCTATTCCGCTTTCGGCTGGAAGCTGACCTTCGTGGCTATCGGTATCCTGGCGCCCCTGTGGATCATCCCCTGGCTCATCGTGAACAAGAAAGGGCCAAAGGACCATCCCTGGATCACCGACAAGGAAAAGGATTATATCCTCAGCGGCCAGCCCGAGTGCAAGGTCGTGAATGACAAGGGCCTCAGCTGGGGCCAGCTCCTCTCCAGGCGCAAGAGCTACGCGGTTATCCTCGGCCGTTTCTTCCTCGACCCCATCTGGTGGATGTTCGTGACCTGGCTGCCCATCTATCTCGGCCAGAAGTACGGTATGGACATCAAGCAGCTCGCGGCGCATATGTGGATTCCTTACGTGGGAGCCGCCCTGGGTTCGCTTGCCGGCGGCTGGGTGTCCAGTTTCTTCATCCGCAAGGGACGCAGCGTGGGCTTTGCCCGCAAGGCGTCCATCGTCATCGGAGCCGCCATCCTGCTGCCTTCCCTCATCTGGGTGGCGTTCGTGCAGGATCCTATGGTAGCCGTGTCGGTGATGGCCATCATCCTTTTCGGATATCAGTTCACCATCAACAACATACAGACCCTGCCCGGAGATATGTACACCGGCAAGAGCATAGGTTCGCTTGCGGGGCTCGGCGGCGCAGCTGCGACCCTCGGCACCATTCTCAGCATGCTTTTCATACCTATGCTGACGGCTGGCGACAACTGGACTCCGTTCTTTATCATGGGCGCATCCCTGGTGCCGCTCAGTCTGATTTGCGTCTTCCTGTTCGGCGGAAAGATCGAACATGAGGCCCTGGTTGAAAGTAACACAAAATAAAATAAAGCATTAAACATTATGAGCAAAAAACTTGAAGGAAAAGTAGCAGTGGTGACCGGCGGTTCCCGCGACCTGGGCCGTGCAGTATCAGTCAAACTCGCCCGTGAAGGCGCGAAGGTGTGTGTCAATTACCGTGGAAGCGAGGAGGATGCCCTCGAGACCCTCCGTCTCATCAAGGGCGAAGGCGGTGAAGCCATCATCGTGAAGGGCGACATGACCAAGGCCGAGGACGTGAAGAACCTGTTCGAGAAGACGAAAGAGGCTTTCGGACCGGTTGTCCACGTGCTTGTGAACGTGGTCGGCGGCATCATGGGCCGCAAGGTCGTCACCGAGCAGGACGAAGACTGGTACAACCTGCTGATGGACGTGAATTTCAAGAGCGTCTGGCTCTGCACCCGCGAGGCCGTGCCCGCAATGACCGAGGGCGGCGCTATCGTCAACTTCTCATCCCAGGCCGCACGCGACGGCGGCGGTCCCGGCGCTTCCCTGTATGCAACTTCCAAGGCCGCCGTGCTTTGCTACACCAGGGCAATGGCGAAGGAACTGGGGCCCGCAGGTATCAGGGTCAACGCTGTGACTCCCGGAATGATCAACACATCTTTCCACGACAAATTCACCAAACCCGCAGCCCGCGAGAATCTCCACAACAGTGCCCCTCTGCGCCGTGAGGGTGAGGCCTCCGAAGTCGCCGACCTCGTATGCTTCCTCGCCTGCGACGAATCATCCTACATCACCGGCACCGGCATCGACATCAACGGCGGTGTGCTGTTCAGCTAAAAAACACGGAATATGAAAACCAATGAATCATACATTGCACCAAGTTGCAGCATCAATCAGCTGACGAGCTGTCATCTGGTATGTGCCAGCGATTTCAGGAAGAATAACAACGTTGAGACTGTGGTCATCGATGATGAATATGGTTGGTAAACTTGAAATTGCAGATATTATGAAAAAGATAATACTCGGATTGCTGGCTTTGCTGGCCTTTGCTGCCTGCCAGAGCGTTGAAACTGAAGTCCCTTCCGAAAAAGAGGGCGGGAAAGTCCCTATGACCTTTGTCGCTACTCTGGATATGGATGAGTCTGACACCAAGTTGGCGGTCGGCTCCGTGGACACGGAAAAAAAGGAATTGAATTTCACATGGAAGGCGGGCGACCAGATTGCCATATATGACAATATTTCCTCCACGCCGAACCTGTTCACCGCAACTGCGGATGGAACATCTGTTTCATTCTCAGGCAGCGTGACCGACGGTGCGACCAAATTCGTCGCAATCTATCCCTACTCTGCCGCCGAAAGTGCAAATGCAGAAACCGGCGCCTGCACGGCGTCTTTCCCGAGGGAACAGACTGCCGTAGCCGGAAGCTTCGACCCTGAGGCGCTCGTGGCGACCGCCTATGCTGAGGCCACGGATGTCAACCTCCGTTTCCGCCTGCTCGGCTCCCTGCTGAGCTTCAAGGTGGATTTCGACGACGTGGTTTACGTTGAGTTCTCCGGAAGCCGGCCGATGACGGGACAGCTCAGTTTTAACTCTACGGCATCCGGTCCATCAAGTGTGAGCACAGGCACACCAAACTACAAGGATGTAAGCATAAAGAATGCTGACGGAAGTCCTCTGACGAGAGGTGAAACGTACTATGTATCTGTCCGTCACACCGGCAGCAGTGCCCAGGAAGGATTCACGGCAAAGCTTATCACCGCTGATGCAAAGGTGGCCAGCAGGACAGGCAGTTCCAACCTGCAGATTGCCAGGAAGACCCTTTACCCCCTGGGTACATTCAGCAGCAGCAATATCAGCCTTGTCTATGACAGGAGTGCTGTATATAATGCCGGCTTCGATGTGATCATCGGCGGAAAGACCTACAACAAGGCAACGGACGGAGATGCAACGCTGCTCGCCGACGGGGGCGTCTTCAAGACCGGCACTACCGGCCTGGTCTTCCTGGACGCTTCCGCTACCATCACCAACACTTCGGAAACCACTATCACAGGCGATGTGGTGCTGGCCAGCAACGACCCTGAACATCCCGCGACCTATTCTAGTGCTGGCGGCAAGTCTATCGTGTTGAAATCCGGCTCCTTCGTGCTGGACAATCTCATCATCGACCTGGCCGCCTTTGCATCTTCTGGCCAGTTTATGACTAAGAAGGACAATGATGGCAATTTCTCTTCGCTGACCATTTCCAAGTGTGACATAAAGAATGTTAAAAGATCCATTTTTGCGCCCAATAGCTCTTACCTCAACAACGGTATTGTGAGCATTTTGATAAACGGATGCAAAATAGCGACGGGCGCTGATGTCCAGTTGTTTGCTATTAATTCTGGTGCTACCACACTTGTCGGCTATAAGGATTTCACCTTCACAAATAACGTCCTTTATAGTTCTACCGGAAATGCCCAGCAGACATATGTGTTCGCAACATCGGCAGCCGGCATTGATGCGTCTTCGTGCCAGCAGGAGGTCGTTATGGACAACAACCTCTTCTATAACATTGCTGCAGGCAACGGCATTTTCAGGACGCATACCGTCAAATCCATCTATATCCGCAACAATATCCTATGGGCGAAGGACGGTAATTATGGTTCAAACATTAAGCTGTTCAAGGCAAATATGTTCAATAATACATCACCGGCCAGCACAGACAGCTTTGAAGGTGCCTCATCCAACAACTACTGCTTCGGCAACCTTGGAGAAAAGGATTGGTCAATATGCGATGCTGCCTGCCGAGGCCCTCTGACCAACGTCACCGTCCTGGATTCGAACCCCATTGAAAGCTTTGACACGTCCACCGGTAAGTTCACCCTCAGTGCATATGCTGCCTACGGTCCCCAGCTTTAAAGTTTAAAAATATGAAAAAGAAATACTTAATGCCTAATTGCGAATGGCAGGTTGAAGCCCTGCCTTCCCAGCTCATCTGTGAGAGCAATTTTGATGGCAGTGTCACTGAAGACCTGATCATCGTAGATGAATTCCAGTGGTAACCCAAAAATGAATGCTATTATGAAAAAGATTTATTTGCTCAGCGCTATGGCTCTTTCGGCATTCATTTCCTGCCAGACCATAGAAACCGAAATCCCCGCAGGGGAAGATCTCCAGAAAGTGGAGATGACCTTCAACGCCTCTTTTGACCTCAGTGACGCTCTTGCCGCCGGCACCAAGGTCGCAGTGGGCGAAATCGACACTGAAAACAAAGCCCTCAAGCTCACCTGGAAGGCGGGCGACAAGATTGCCGTCTTCGACGACAAGTCCTCCGGCCCCAATGAGTTCGTGGCCAGCTCAGACGGAGACAAAGTCTCCTTCACAGGCACGGTCACAGCCGGCGCCACCCAGTTCATCGCCATCTACCCGTATTCTGCGGCAAAGAGCGTGGATGTGGCCACCGGCGCCTGCGAAATCGACTTCCCGCAGGACCAGCACGCCGTGGCCGGCAGCTTCGATCCCGAGGCCCTCGTGACCGTGGGATCCGCCACTTCCGAGAATCCATCCATCCGCTTCCGCCTCATCGGCTCGCTGATGAGCTTCAGCGTGGATTTCGACGACGTCGTGTTCGTGGAATTCTCCGGCAGCCGCCCCATGTCGGGCGACGTCACCTTCACCAATGCAGTCGAGGCCACCGGCCCGACCAGCGTGGCGACCGGCACCCCGAACTACAAGACCGTGACCCTAAGCAATGCCGACGGCAGTCCCCTGAAGAAGGGTGAAACCTACTACGTGAGCGTACGCCACACCGGCAGCAACTCCCAGGAAGGCTTCACTGCGAAACTCATCACCGCAGGTGCGCAGGTGGCCAGCAGGGTGGCAAGCAATCCTTTCCAGATTGCCCGCAAGACCCTTTACCCGCTCGGCACGTTCACGAGCAGCAATGTTAATTTCGCTTACGACAGGTATGCAGTCTATACTGCAGGCTTCGACGTGACCATTGCAGGAAAGACCTACAACAAAGCCACGGACGGAGATGCCACGCTGCTTGCCGACGGAGATGTCTTCAAGACTTCCAGCATGTCCGGCCTTATCTTCCTGGATGCTTCCGCCAACGTCACCAACACCTCCGAAGCAAAAATCACCTCGGACGTGGTCCTTGCCAGCAACGACCTGGATCATCCCGCGACCTATACTGGCACCCTCAGCAAATCGTTCGTCCTGGAGTCCGGCTCCCTTGTCTTTGACAACCTCATCATCGATATGGCCGCAATGACTTCCGGTCAGTTCATGACCAAGAAGGACAACAACGGCAGCTTCAACTCCCTTACCGTCAGTCAGTGCGACATCAGGAACGTCAAGAGGCCATTCTTCACGCCCAACAGCGCCGCGCTGGAATACGGTATCACCAGCGTCTTGATGAACGGCAACCGTATAGGTACCGGTGCCGGCGTGCAGCTTTTCCCCATCAATTCCGGCGCCACGACGCTCAAGGGCTACAAGGACTTCACCTTCACCAACAACGTTCTTTACAGTACTACCGGAGACGCCCTTCAGACCTATGTGTTCGCAACATCGGCAGCCGGCATCGATCCCGCTTCCTGCCAGCAGGTAGTGGTGATGGACAACAACCTGTTCTACAACATAGCGGCCAGCAGCGGCATCTTCAGGACGCACATCCTCAAATCGGTGAGCATCCGGAACAACATTCTCTGGGCCAAGGATGGCTCCTACGGCAGCAACATCAAAATGTTCAAGGCCAACATCGGCACTGAAGAGAATCCGGCTCAATTCGAAGGCGTATCCTCAGACAACTACTGCTTCGGCAACCTCGGTGAAAAGACCTGGACGATAAGCGATCAAGTCTGCCGCGGACCACTCTCGGACGTCACCATCCTGGATTCGAACCCCATTGCAAGCTTCAACGACGCCACCGGCGAATTCACGCTGGTCAGCGCCTATGCGGCGTTCGGGCCCCAGGTCCAACCGCAGTGAAGGACAGACGCCCCGCCTGCAGGCCCGTCGATTGACCCCGCAGCCGAAGGAACCCTCGTCGCCAACGGTGACGACGGGGGAACCTACGCGCTGATTACGTCTAAAGGCTACAACTACGAGTCGCCCGACGCCGACCATTCGCCGGCGGTGCGGCACGTCCGCCAGCAGTATGACGCCACGCTGGGCCGCTGGGTGTTTGCATTCGACATCCATATCGACACCGACACCAACAAGGGTGAAGAGTCTGACCGTCAGCGAAATGAGCTGAAGACCGACAATAATTCTCCCGCCTCGATGGTGGCCACGGAAGGTCAGGAACTGGCGGACAGCTGGCTCTTCCAGCTGCCTTCAGGGATGAAGACCACTACGTCTTTCACTCACGTGCACCAGATAAAGGGCCTGGACAACAAGGCGGGCACGGCAGACATATCCCAGCCCGTCATCACCTTCACCTGCCGCAGCACAAGCTCCAGGCAGGAGTTCCAGGTGATCCACGTGTCGCCTTCGCCGGAGGGAAACACCCTCAAGTATCTGGCTAAAGTGCCGCTGTCGGATTTTCTCGGGGAATGGGTGCGCGTGGAAGAGCGGATGACCTGCTCCACCAGCGGCTCCTATTCAGTGAGTATCACTCGCGTACGGGACGGAAAGTCGCTCGTGGACATACAGAACGAGCCGCTGTGCATGTGGCGGAGCGGTACTCCCGGACTCAGGCCGAAATGGGGGATCTACCGTTGGTTCGGCGAGGGACGTTCGGCCGCCTCGCAGCTGCGGGACGAAACCTTGCTCTTCGCTGATTTCAGCGTGACGAGCCATTAAGCAAAAAACGGCGCCTTGCACGGGCGCCGTTTTTGTTCGATTGCCTGGCCAGCTAGATGTTCTCTGCCACGAAGTCGACAGTCTTGAAGAAGATTTCCTCCATCTTGTCGGAGGCCTTGGCGTTGAGGCCGTGGTCGTAGTTCTTGTAGACCTGGAGGTCCACCTTTGCCTTGTGGCGCTTGAGCGCGTCGGCGAATGCCTCGCTCTGGCTGTATTCGACCGTGATGTCTCCCGTGCCGCAGAAGATCTGGGCTGCGATCTTGGTCTTCTTGGGAATCAGATATATCGGGGAAGCGTCCCGGAGGCACTTCTCGTCGCGGTCGCCGAAATACTGGATGCGCTGCTTGTCCTTGGTCTTCTGCACGATGGCGGCGGTGGTGAGGTCGTAGATGCCGGAATAGCCGAAGAAGACCTTGGCTTCAGGCGTCTTCATAGCGGCGCAGGCTGCAAGGTGGGCGCCGGCAGAAGTGCCGCCGAAGGCCATGCGTGAAGGGTCGACGTTGAGCTCCGCGGCGTGGTCTCGGATGTACTGGACGGCGTCCAGGACGTCCTGGATGGAGACATTCACGTTGGCACCGGGCTCGGGAGCAAGGGTGTATTCGATTCGCACGCCGGTGATGCCGTGGTTCTGGGCAAGATACTTGGTCAGGGGGCGGGAAGCGTCGAAGTTGCCCCTGGCCCATCCGCCGCCGTGGCAGAAGAAGACAACCGGGGAAGGGCCTTCGGAAATAGCCTTGTCGACGGCTATCTTGAGCTTTCCTTTATATTCGATTTCCACAGTTTCCACCTTGTTGTAGAGCTTGCCGGTGAGGCGGTCGTTCACGTGGGTGTAGGGGACATAGAGGTCGGGAATCTCGCTGAGATTGAGGATCTTGGCATAGCGGTCTTCCTTCTGGAGGGCATAGCTTCCGTCCGCTTTCTTCTCGAGTTTCATGGCGTAGCGGTTGGTCGGTACGGCATCCTGTGCGAATGCGCTGGACACGGTCAGGGCGAGGCCCGTGAACAATGCGAAAAAAAGTTGTGGTTTCATGTGTTTTGGTGTTTTATTTCCTATTTTTGTTTATTACATTTGCAAAGTGATAATTGGTTAACCAATTTACCTGCCGTTTGCAAATATAATTAAAAGTTGCTGATATGAAAAAATATTTTGGCATTATTATGGTTTTGGCTCTTCTTGCGGCCTGCAGTTCGGCTTTCTTGATCCCCGACCCCGTTCCCGGCGGAAAGAAAACGACTGAGCAGCAGCAGGATAGTACCGAACCGGCCAAGGACGAAACGCAGTCCGGCCTCAGGGCCGACGGCAACGATGAAGGCACCTACGAGCTCATACTTTCCAAGGGCTACAACTACGAGTGCCCCGACAATTCAGGCGCTCACGCTTCTGCGCCTTTCCGGCACATTCGCCAGAGCTACGACAAGGAACTGGGCAAGTATGTATTCGACTTCTATCTTCATATCGACAACGACGACGACAGGGGTCTTCCGAACATCACCGACCGCCAGCGCAACGAGATCAAGACGGATGCCCATTCGCCCGACTCCCTCGTGGCCCAGTACGGTGAAACTCTCCGCATGACCTGGAAATTCCGCCTCCCTGAGGGCATGCAGACCACCAACAAGTTTGCCCATATCCATCAGCTCAAGGGCATAGACAACAAAGAAGGCAACGCAGACGTGTCCCTTCCCGCCATCACATTTACCTGCCGTTCCCTCAGCAACGGAAAGCAGCAGTTGCAGGTCATTTATACTGCTTCCAATGTCGAGACCGCCGGAGGCTCCACCTACCTTGCCCGCACCGATCTTGCCGAGTTCCTCGGGCAGTGGGTGTCGGTCACTGAGACGGTGACTTTCGCAGACGAAGGAGTCTATTCGGTGGTAGTCAACAGGATAAGCGACGGAAAGCAGCTCCTGAAGGTTGATAAGGCAAGTCTGGATATGTGGCGTACGGGTTGCACCGGGATGCGCCCGAAGTGGGGTTTGTACAGGAATTTTGGAGAAAAACGGTCGCTGGCGTATCTTCTTCGCGACGAAATTCTTAAATTTGCAGACTTCGATATTAAAAAGCTATGATAAAATTTAAGGGCAAGATTGATGCGGAGACTGAGTTGCGTTCGGTTATTTGCCATATTAAGGAACTGATCCAAAACGATATAGTCAAGCCTGGAGAAAGGCTTCCAGCAGAAAGGAAGATTGCTGCAGACACTTCAGTGAGCCGCGCCAAGGTGCGCCAGGCCCTCGAGCGTCTGGAGTCCTACGGAGTCCTCCGGATTTTGCCGCAGAGCGGCTCGGTCCTTGTCAATTATTCTAAAACCGCCCTTGTCAAGCAGTTCGACAGCATTCTCACCGGCGGC